>JAEEGI010017372.1_pt1 | contig 14768 bp, 18 predicted proteins | sample 8958751 | NCBI WGS metagenome assembly JAEEGI01 (sample SAMN16246545, study PRJNA631951) | gut metagenome | biome: gut microbiome; feature: rumen; material: KS-attached | host: Bos | place: Iran: Karaj | collected 2018-10
CTTTTATTTGCGGGAAATCCGTTTTTTCCTAAAGAGGATGGCCTTCTGATCTGACCATCCGTGAGCGTCGTTCTTGGAATGGCACTTGCGGCGTGTTATACTGCGTTTAACTGAAAAAAGAAAGGGGATCATATATGATCATCAGAAACGGTTTGTTACACGATGCAGTCAGGAGGGAACCTTATCTTGCGGATATCCGCGTGGAGAATGGCAGGATCGTGAAGATCGCTGCTTCGATCGAACTGCAGGAGGATGAGGCGGTCGTCGATGCGACCGGTCTGAATGTCTATCCGGGTTTTGTCGAGGCGCATTGCCATCTGGGGCTTGATGGCTGGGGCATCGGTTTTGAGGGTTCCGATTACAACGAACCGAACGATCCCTGCACACCGCAGCTGCGGGCGGAGGATTCTTTCAATCCGCTGGATCCGAGCGTCCTGAACGCGGCAAAAGGCGGTGTCACTTCCGTTGCCACGGGCCAGGGCAGCGCCAATCCGATCGGTGGCACCTGGATCGCCGTGAAGACGAGGGGCATCTGTGTCGATGACATGATCATTAGGACACCGGTGGCGATGAAGTGCGCTTTGGGTGAGAATCCCAAGAGGGTCTATCGCGAGAAGGGTAATTTCGCGCGCATGTCGACGGCGAGCGTCATCAGGAACATGCTGTTCAAGGCCAGAGAGTATCTGGAGAAGAAGGAGGCTGCCGGCGATGATCTTTCCAAGCGTCCGGCTTTCGATTTCAAGTGCGAGTCGATGATCCCTGTTTTGAAGAAGGAGATCCCTTTGAAGATCCATGCCCATCAGGCAAACGACATCCTGACGGCTATCCGTCTTGCGAAGGAATTCGATGTCGATCTGACGATCGAACATGTCACAGAGGGTCACCTGATCGCTGATAAGCTGGCGGAATGTTCATATCCTCTGGCAGTGGGGCCTTCTCTGACCCACGCATCCAAATTCGAACTTCAGAACAAGTCCTGGACGACACCGGGCATCCTGGCTGCCAAAGGCTGTCAGGTCTCCATCATCACCGATTCACCGGTCATCCCGCAGGAGTATCTGCCTCTGTGCGCGGGTCTTGCGGTCAAGGCGGGCATGGATCCGTTCGAGGCTCTGAAAGCCATCACGATCAATCCTGCGAAGCAGATCGGCATCGCCGACCGTGTCGGAACGCTGGAAGAAGGAAAGGATGCGGATATCGTGATCGCGGATGGCGATCCGATGGATTCTGCGACTGTCATCAGAAAGGTCTTCATTGACGGGATCGAAGTCGAATAGGATCGGGAACGGGACTCCTCAGGAGTCCTTTTTTCTGTGCGGGGCATGAAATATAATGTTGTTGATAAAAGAAGAAAGATGAGGGCATATCATGAAGAGAGATCTTTTCAGCAGGATGATGGTCTATGAGATCTATCCGACTTCCTTCCAGGACAGCAATGGGGATGGGGTCGGTGATCTGGAAGGGATCACGTCCAGGCTCGACTACATAAGAGGAATGGGTTTCAATGCGATCTGGTTCAATCCTTTCTATCGTTCTCCGTTCAAAGATGGCGGGTATGATGTGGAGGATTTCTTTGATGTGGATCCCCGTTTCGGCGATCTGGATGCGTTCAGGAAGATGACTGCTGCGGCTCACGAAAAGGGGATGGACATCATCGTCGATCTTGTGGCAGGCCATTCCGCTTTGAACAATGCGGATTTCCTGGAAAGCGCAAAGGCCGAAAGGAATGAAAAGAGCGATCTCTTCATCTGGAGCGATGATCCATGGAAGCGGAGCCAGAACCTGATCTCGGGCATGTTTGACCGGCACGGTTCCTACATGGTGAATTTCTTTGCCCATCAGCCGGCTTTCAACTACGGGTTCAACAAGATCGAAGAGCCTTCCTGGCAGCTGTCCTATCGGAATGAGAGGACCTTCCTTGCCAGGAACTATCTTCTGGATGTGATGCGTTTCTGGCTGAAGAACGGGGCTGACGGTTTCCGTGTGGATATGGCTGATTCTCTGGTGAAGAATGACGAGGACAAGTCGGCGACGATCGAAGTCTGGAAGTGGCTTTTTGAAAGGATCAGGAAGGAATATCCGGAGGTCTTCTTCGTGAGCGAGTGGTCGTACCCGGAGCGTTCTTTTGAAGCCGGTTTCGATGCGGATTTCGTCCTGGATCACTGGGACAATTTCTATCACCGTTTCTTCCGCAGTGATGCTTCGACAAGAGGGACTTCCCTGATCCACGGCGGGGGCGATATCGCTTTCGCTTTGAAGGATATGAAAGAGCGCTTTGAAGCGGCCGAAGAGAAAGGCACCTGTCTGGCTCTGATCAGCGGCAATCACGACAGCTGGCGCATCGCCAACTATCTGAATGATGAGGAACTGAGAGTCTTCTACATGTTCCTTTTCTGCATGCCAGGTATCCCTTTCGTCCTCTATGGGGACGAGATCGGCATGAAAACATCGCAGATCCCTTCCAAAGACGGCGGTTATCAAAGGACCGGCACACGCATCCCGATGATCTGGGATGACAGCAGGCCGTATCACGGTTTCACTTCCGGTGATGAGCCGTATCTTCCTTTCTGTGAGAAGAATACTGTTTCAGTTGCCCGGGCAATGGAGGATGAAAAATCCCTGTATCATTTCATCTGCAGGCTGACAAAGCTGAGAGAAGAGCTGGATGATCTGCGTGATCCGCATGTGGAGGTCAAAGAGGAAAGCAGGGTCTTCATCTTTGGCAGAGGAGATCTTCAGCTGATCATGAACATGTCGGAACAGGCATATCCGTTCAAGGGAGAAAAGGTCTTCGCTTCGGAAGTCTTTGAAGGAAGCCTGCCGGCGAAAGCTGCCGTGCTGGTAAAAGGAGGCCGCTCATAGGATGAAAAGCGCCGACAGAGACCGCTTCAGTCTTCATGACTGCCGGGCGAAGCGGATCAGATGCGAGGATGGAAAGCTGACTTTCTGTTTTCCGGACGGGATCTGGTGTGCGGACTATGGAGAGGACTGGCCCAATACCGGAAAGGCATCCGTCTCCTATCGGATCGATCCGATGAGAGAGGTCACCGTCTATCTTTTCCGGATGGAAGAAGGAAAGACGATCCGTGTGGAATGCGCGGTCGAAGAGCTGATCGAAAAAGTGAACAGCAGACAATGGGAACTGGAGTTTGCCTACTGTTACTACGGCTATGGGGAAGTCTTTCTCAGCTGCTGGATATGGCAGGAAGAAGAGCCGTGTTCATTGGAGACACAGCTTTTCATCGGGACGAAGGAAACGGAGGTCTTTGAGTACGATCCTCCTTCAGATAAAAGATGAAAGATACCGTCATCAAGGTATCTTTTCTGTTTCTGTCAAAAGAACAGAATTCAATATCGCTGAACTCATAGAGTCATAAAAGTTCACGAATGATGAACCGGAAAAAAGAATTTGAAAAAAGTTCGAAAAAGTCTCATGAAATTCATTTTTCGTTTCTATACAATGAGAATTGAAGAGGGGCTTTCTGGTATCTGATGGAAGGAAATAAATTGCCGATGTATTTTGATAATCATGATCAGGCGTACTATGATTACAGTCCCTTTTTTGAATGGATCAGGGAGAAGGGCATCTCGATCTACAGGCTGAGAAAGAACAGTGATTTTCCGGAAAAAGGTGTCGACCGGATGAAGAAGGGCGAGAATCTGACGATCGAGACACTGGTCAGGATCATGTATGTCGTTGAGGCTACGGATCTTGCCCAGATCGTGAGGATCACATTCAGAAGACAGGGCGGGGAGGATGATGTCGCCTGATGTTTTACCGGCAAAAGCCGGTTTTTCTTTGCCTGAAAGGCATGGTCATAAAATACGCCGTCATATATGGCGGTGTCGTAAGTGGCGCTGGAACGATATGTAAGAATGGTTTACATTGTTGTCAGGGGGACTGTGATGACAAGAAGTGAAGCGATCAGCCGTGCGCAGGAGCTCTTATCAGAGATCGGCAACGGAACAGGGAAAGAAGAACTTTTGGGATTTCGCTGCAGAATAGGCGGCGATATGATCCCGGAGCTCATACGCATCAGAAGGCGTCTGTCATGCAGGACGATCCTGTCCTGTATCACGAAGGTCTTTCATACGGAGAATGAAGCGGAGGCTCTGGATATCTACATCACCCTGTTTGAATGCGGCAGATGGTCTTGAAGAGAAGGATTCGGAAACAGGCGGTATGGAGCTGTACCCGGCCGGGCAGGAGCTCACAGGGCATCGTCTTTCGCAAGGCGATGCCTTTTCTTTTGACGATGGGTCCCTTAAAATAAGATCAGAAATATGATCCCGTATGATGTTGATGAACTCAGGGAAGAACTGAGGAACTATTACGGAACGGCTGCTGTCGTCATGGGACAGGACGATCCTTTTGGCGGCATTCCGGTCCTGAGCGATCTTTTTGATGTCGACAGTCTTTCGGATGAGGAAGTCGTCGAAGAGGCTGAAAGACTGGGGATCATCCGGTTTCTGAGAAGGTGATGTCATTCACAGCGGAAGATAGAGGATATGGAGGGCAGATAGAATGATCACGATGAATCTTTATTACACAGGCAAGGATGGCAACGCCGTCGCTTTTGCAAAAGAGATGGAGAGGTCGGGGATAGCCGATCGGATCAGGAAAGAGGATGGGAATCTTCGTTACGAGTATTTCCTGTCTTTGGATGATCCGGAGACGGTCCTGCTGGTCGATTCCTGGAGGGATCAGGAGGCTATCGATGTCCATCACGCTTCAGCAATGATGGCGGAGCTGGCTGCGCTCAGGGAGAAGTATGATCTTCACATGAGAGCGGAAAGATATGTGTCCGAGGATCTCGGAGGCGATGAACATTTCATCCGCAAATAATCCTTTGTTCCGGTCTCGTTGATGCAAACGAAAAGGGCGGCGCTGCGTCTGGACACAGCCCGCCCTTTTTATGTGTGTGTTTCGAAGTTCAGCCTCTTCTATTTTTCGACTCTGACGATATAGGTCGGTGATGTGACGAAGAAGGAACTGCCGTCTGAATATGTGAAATAGACTTCGATATCTGTTGATTCATAGACATATCCTTTGGCGTATACGTTGCCGTGGCCATCGATATCCAGAGCACTCGTATAGGCGGTATGGAATTCGACTTCATCGGTGACGTCGGACTTGTTCACATTGCCTTCATAGCACATGACGTGAGTCGCCGTATACGGGATCTTCTCGCCTGAGGCTTCTTTAAGGACCTGATGGTCTTTCATGGAGAAGATGACCGTCTCGCCTTCAACGACGACCGTGCATACCGCTGAGACGTCGTTCTTGGCTTTGACCGTCACTTTGGTGACGCCAGGCATCTTCGGATGGATCGTGCCGTCGCTGTCGACGGATGCGATCGACTTGTCAGAGACCTCGTAGGTCAATGTTTGATCGGCCGTTTCCGGCAGCGCTTTGGCCTTGATCTTGGCGGTATTGCCCAGGTAGAGGTATATCTCGTCCTGATCCAGTTCGACAGATTTTGGTCCCTTGGCTCTGGTCTCAAAGCCCAGATCCAGAGTCTGGCTGCCGCATTTGACATGGATCTTCGTCTTGCCCGGTGCGATCGGGGTCACATAGCCGTCGCTGTCGACTTTGACGACATTTTCGTCGTCACTGCTGTAAGTGATCTTGTCCGTCGTATCTTCCGGTACAGGTTTGACTTCCAGTGAGAATGCCTTGATGCCTTCCACTGCCCAGTAATTGTGGTATGGGGAAGTCAGTCCGGTACATGGGACATCCTTCTTGACAGGGATCTTGTTCTTGTCGCTGGAGAAGATGTCGCCGGTCGCGGAAATGCCGACGTCGCTTTCCAGGATCATCGTCTTGTCATCCTTGACTTTGAAGATGATCTCGCTCACGCCCGGTTTGACGCCTGTGAAGTTTCCCAATGTGAGCTGATCCTTGTTTTTTTGATAGGTGCCGCTGTACTCGGATATGCTCAGATCATTCTTGTCGATGAAGATGAAACTTCCGTCAGAGAGGATCTCCACAGAAGAGCGCTGATCGCTGCTTTGTGAGATGTTGTAGTAGACGGTGTAGCTGAATGTGTCCGTTTCACTGATCTGGCTCATGTCGGCCGTGAAGATCTGATCTGATCTTGAACCGGCGATCGTCGTCTTGAGGACCAGCGTATCTTCATCCTTGATCTCAAAGAGGATCTTGTTTCCGGAATCCGCTTCCAGAGAGACGACGTTCTCGCTGATCGTCCAGCTGCCGGAGTAGTCCTGGTAGCCGCCGGAATACGAGTCGTTCAGAACGAAGGAGCCGTCTTTGCCGAACCAGACTTTGGAGTGATCACTGTGGCCATAGTCGTCGACGGTGTTGTAGAAGGTCTTGCCGCCGAGTTCATATGTCTGACCTTTATCACCGCTGTCAGAAGGTTTGCAGGCACTGAGGCATAATAAGCTGATCAGTAAAATGATGAATACAGAAAAATGTTTCTTCATATCCGATCTCCTTTCCATATGACAAAAACTGTTTTCAGTGTTGATGATCGATCTTTTTTACAGCTTCATTCTAACATAAGGGACTATAAGTGTTGTGTCTTTCTGATGGGATACGCGGTCTTTTCTGACAGATCAGATGCTTTTGTCAATCTGGTCAGAAGGTGCGTGTGACTGTCCGCGAGTCTGGTATTCAATAAGGATCGTCTTTCAGAATATAATGAAATTGATAAAGACTCAGGAGGTGCGTATGGTGCCGATGAAAAGGATCATGAAGATACTGCTTGTCGTGATGATGTTTTTGTCTTTTTTCGGATGCAGGAAAAAGGAAGAGAAGAGATATCCGGAAAGGGATATCGATCTGCCGGGTGAACTGCATTCCGGAAACGATGAATATCTGGTGGTCCACGCCAACGGAAAGGATGCCCATACGCAGATAGACTGCGGAGGCTATTCCCTGTATCTGGATACTCTGGGTCTTTTGAGTGAGCTGTTGTCTTCGTTTGTGCCGTCACACTATCAGACGGTGATCCTGATCAGGAAATAAATATAAATGGTATGTAAAGAAGACGTCTGGATATAAGGGACGTTTTCTTTACGGGCATATAGGAGAAAGGATGTTAAGATTATGGCAAGGGGGTCCCTTATGAAAAGAGTTTTGTTGTTGATGATTCTGATGATGTTTGTGACGGCGGGCTGTTCTGCGGATCAGGCTCCTTCTTCCCTGGAAGAAGGGATGAAGTATCTGGAGCAGGGAGAGTATGAGAAGGCTGCAGCGGCATTCGAAAAAGCCGTTGAGGAGGAACCGGAGAATGCCGATGCTTATCTGGAAAGAGGTAAGCTCTATCTGCTGCATGGCATAGAGATCGATGGATCTTATTCTGAAGAGATGCTGGAGAGGATCCTGTCGGACTGCAAAAAGGCACAGGAACTGGATCCGTCCAATGAGGGATCGGCTGCCTGCATCTTCTATGCCTATACGCAGGATAATCAGTACAAGGAGGCTTCTGAATCTCTGGAGGCGTATATCGCCGCAAACGGCAGTGTATCGGATGATATAAAGGGTCTCCTGGATAAGGCCGAAAGCGGTCAGGTCAGCGATATCCACGACAACGTCCGTATCTATACGGCCTATGATGAAGGCGGTGATGTCCGTTATATCTATCATTACAATTACGATCGTCTTGGTCGCGTAGACAGCGTGGACTGGTACTCTGCAGACGGTTCATTGAACGACCACATCCGTTACATCTATGATGAGGACGGAAGAGTCATACAGGGTTTCCAGACCACAGACAGTTTCAGCGGCGAGATGACGCCTGTTGATTATATCTATGATGAGAAGGGCCATCTCATCACCGAGATCTGGGAGAACTTCAATGGCAGCCCGTACAAGAGGTCTTATCATTATGATGAGAACGGAATGAACGACTACATGGAAGACAGTGTCGGCGGAGAGGTGATCTCTGTTCACAAGAGGTCTTACGATGCGTCAGGTCATATGATCGCCGAGGAAACTTACAGCAGCAATGGCAATCTGATCAACCGGATGGAATACAGTTTCAATGAGAAAGGCTTGTGCACGGATCAGACAATGTACGATCGTGACGGTAAAGCCATCCAGCAGTGGGCTTTCACTTATGATGAGGGCGGCAAACTGGTAAGGACCGAGTATTATGTTGAGGGCGAGCTGATCGATATCAAAGGAGATTAGTCCTGTTCCTGACAGGAACGATCCGGGTCTCATTTTAAGGTCAATGCATCAAGAAGTGTTGGAGCCATTCAGCACTTCTATTTTGTTGAATATAATAACAAGTGTTATAATATTTATCAGATCATGCCTAGAAGACCGGTCACGACAAGAAATGAGATGATAGAAGGAGCTTTCCGTCTGATCAGGAGGAAAGGTCTTTCGGCTCTGACGGCCAGGAATCTGGCTGAGGAGCTCGGCTGTTCGACGCAGCCTATCATGTATCAGTTTCCGAACCTGAAGGAACTAAAAGATCTGGCTTACGAGAGGGCGGATCGTTTTCATACGGAATACATCACAAAAGAGGATGATCTGCTGGAGATCGGAATGAGATATATCAGGTTTGCCAGTGAAGAGAAGGAGCTGTTCCGTTTCCTTTTCCAGTCGGGTCATTTTGATGGAGACAGCATCATCGGGCTGATGCGTGGATCTGTAACGGATGCGATCATCAAGACGGCTGCGAAGGACCTGGAAATGTCGGAAGAAGAGGTCCCGGATCGTTTTGAGGTGCTGTTTGCCATGGTCCATGGCTATGCGAGCCTGATCGCAAACAATGCACTGGAATACGATGAAGAGTCTTTGAGAGAGAAGCTCATCATGACGGCGGAAGGCCTGATGAGATAGATGGATAACAAAAGGAGAAGATGAGATGAATGGTTTTAGGAATGCGGATAAGGATAGGATGCTTACAAGTATAGGGATCACTGTGATGATCCTGCTGGTCCTGGCGAAATTCACGTCTTATGGACAATTTGCCGGCTATTCGATCTTCGTCGGATTGGCCTGTTTCTTTCTGGTCGAATGGCTGGCAAAGACACCGAATGCCGAGTCAGGTCTTCGTTTCAATACTTTCTTTGCCGATCTGAAAAAGTGCGGTGCGCTGTTCTGGCTCGTCCTTCCGATCGTATCATCGATCGTTTCCATCCTTCTTGGATCGGTCCTGTTCGATCATCAGTATGTCGATCATGTCTTGGGAAGGACTGATACGATCCTGGATTACAGGAATCTTGCGGTCCTGGCCGGACAGTTTATTGTCGCGGCGCTGGGCGAAGAGATCTCGTTCAGGGGATTTTTTGTTGGAAAGGGCATGAAGCTCTTCGGCTTCTGGCCTGCCGCCTTGTTGTCATCGGCTGTTTTTGCCCTGGCGCATCTGGCAGGCGGGAATACGGCTGTGGTCATATATGATCTTGCCGGCATATTCATCGATGCCGTCATCTATTCTGTGATCTATCGCAGGTCCGGGAACTGTCTCATCAGCACGGTCAGCCATTTCCTTGTGAATATGGTCGGCATCATCTTCGTGTTCCTGTTCTTCTGAGTGTCTGATTACTGCGGTGTAAAAAAGATCCTGTTGCTTGGCATCAGGATCTTTTCGTTTTGCATGTTTAGTGGTTCAGGATGAAGTCGGTGTCGATCAGGTTGATCAGGTGTTCCGAGACACGTCTGATGTCGTTGCTGATCTTCAGGTATTCACCGCTGCTGACGGCGGTCAGTTCGTTTTCGTTGAGCCTCTTGATGTAGATCTTCACCATCATGTTCGACATACCGAGTATGTTGTCCCTTAGATCTTTGATCTGTTTGGTGACTTTGCGTTTGTCGAGCTTATAGGATTCGATGATGATCAGATAGAGGCGGTTGATCAGATTTCGCATGACTTCAAGTTCGTTGATGATGGCTTCGGAGAATTTGTCTTCACCCAGGTTTCTGGCGTAGGAGGACAGGTTCGTCGCGTAGTCTCCGATACGTTCGAGGTCGGCGATCGCTTTGTATGTGGACGACAGATAGCGGTTGTCCTGTTTGTTCAGTTTCTGGGTCTGGCCGAGTTTGATGATCAGTTCGACCAGTTCCTTGTTCAGGAAGTTGAGTTCTGCTTCGTTGTCGTCGAGTTCGCTTTGTCTGTCAAAGCGCAGGGTCTTGATCATGTCCATGGAGATGTTGAAGTTCTGTATGGCGATATTGGCCATATGGACGATCTCATGTTTGATCTGTTCAACAGCGATGGATGGCGTTGAGAGGATGTTCTCGTCGACGAAGTAGAATCTTTCTTTCTTTTCTTTCGGCGCTTCGTCTTTGATCATGTGTTCTGTCAAAGCGACGAGTTTTTCCGTCAGTGGCAGGACGATGATGACGGAGCCGATATTGAAGATCGTGTGGAACATGGCCAGCTGCGTATGCGGCAGTCCCGGGAACATGTTTTCAAACAGGATGCCGAATGACATGGTCCCGCGTGATACGATCTTCATGATCATGTCGATGACGTAGACCAGTACGACACCGCCGATATTGAAGATCAGCTGCAGGAGAGACGTGCGTTTCGCGTTGACGCTTTCCGATTTCATGCCCGCCAGCATGCCGGTCAGACAGGTGCCGACGTTGGCGCCCAGGGTCAGGTAGATACCCTGGGATATATTGATCAGTCCGACGGCGACCATCGAAATGGAGATGGATGTGATGGCGGTCGAACTCTGAATGAGTGCGGTCAGGAATGCGCCGAAGATGATCAGCAGCAGAGAGGAGTTCAGTCCGGCGATCGCGTTCTTCAATGCCGCTGAACGGGAGAACTCGGTCATCGCTCCGGACATGATGTCGAGGCCAGCGAACAGCAGGCCGATACCGGTCAGGACTGAGCCGAAGAGCTTGACCTTGTCTTTCTTGGCAAACATGGCGATGAATACGCCGATACCTGCCAGACAGGAGAAGAGCAGATTGAGGTCCAGTTCGGCGCCGCCCATCATACCTAAGGCGACCAGCTGGCCGGTCAGAGTCGTTCCGATCTCGCCGCCAAAGATGATCGTGGCTGCCTGTTTCAGGGTGATGATGCGGGCGTTGACAAAGCCGATGGCCATGACTGTCGTTGCACCGGAAGAGTTGATCGCGATCGTTGCGACCGTGCCGATCAGGACACCGACGATCTTGTTGTTGGAGACTTTGGCTAGAAGATTCCTCAGTCTGTCGGATGCGACCGCTTCCAGGTTGCTGGACATGATCTCACAGCCGGTCAGAAAAACACCGACGCCTGCCAGCAGATGTAGGAATTCAAACAGAAAATTCGTGTTTTCCAATGTCTGTTCCTCCTTACCCCCTATTTATCAGTATATCAAAACCGAATGGGAAAACATGGATATCATAGCACAGGCGGACTTGCTTTGGCATCAATAATCACTCCTGCGACGATTGTAAGCCTTTACATCCCGTTGTACAGACTTCTGCCTGTTTCGGGCGGAGAAAAAGAGCTTTGCGCTTTGAATGATCCGTTGTTTTACCGGTCTGTTTGTTCAGGACTTTTTCTTATTCAGGACGAATGCGGGTAAAATGAAATCAGATGATGTGAAGAGGGATCTTCGGTCCCTTTATTACAGGAAAGAGGTATATGGAATGGATAGGATCGGGTTTTCGAAGAAAGAAGAGCTTACAGAGGATGAAAAGAGAGCAGCACTCAGAGATGCTCTGAACAATGCTTATCTGGCTCTGAAGGAAAAGGGTTATTCAGCGATCGATCAGCTGACGGGTTTCGTGCTGAAAGATGATGACTCTTATCTTACAACTCACAACAAAGCCAGAAGCAGGCTCGCCGCTTTTGATATGGAGGAGATCGTTGAGGAGCTGCTGATCTCTTATTTCAAGGATCTGTAAGATCAGAACTTCGAGATCTTCTGATCGGGATCATGCGTGCGGTCCTCCGGTCTGATGGTCTGTATAATGGTATTAAGAAGATCTTTTGTTCATTTCTGCGATAAGAAAAGGGGGATCATGAAATGAGATATCATCATGTGAAGGATCTGGATCTGGACATTTCCGCTTTGGCTGTCGGAACTTGGGGCGTTGGCGCTGCCGGCTGGGGCGAGGTCAATGACAGCGAGTCGATCGAGGCGATCCGGTATCTGGTCGACAATGGCGTCAATCTGGTGGATACCGCTCCGGTCTATGGGCTTGGCCATTCCGAGAGCATCGTCGGGGAGGCTTTGAAGGGCATCAGAGACAAGGTGATCCTTGTTTCCAAGGCCGGTATCACCAGAAAGAAGGCGACCGGTTTTGGCAGTGATGGCCCGGTACGCGATTCTTCCAAGCCGATGATCATCAAGCAGGTCGAGGAGTCTTTGCAGAGGCTGCAGACCGATCATCTGGATGTCCTGCTGATACACTGGCCGGATGTGAACACTCCTTTTGCGGAGACGGTGGATGCTTTGAACACTCTGAAGGAAGAGGGGAAGATCCGTTTTGGCGGTATCTGCAATTTTTCAATGGAGCAGATCGATGCGTTCTATGATCTGGGTGGTGTCGATTTTGCCCAGTATCAATTCTCACTGGTCCAGAAGACCAATCTGGATGTCATGAAGAAGTATCATGATCTCGGTGTTGCAACGATGGCTTATGGTCCTTTGGGAGGAGGCATCCTGAGCGGAAAGTTCAGAACGCTTCCACAGTTTGCGGCAGATGATATGCGTCTGGGTTTCTATCCTTTCTTTAAGGAACCGGTCTTTTCAAAATGCCAGGATCTGTTGAAGGTCATGGATGAGATCGCAGAGGCGCATGGGGTGACGACTTCCCAGGTCGCAGTCAATTATGCCTGTTTTGACAGCTGTGTGACGACGGCTCTGGTGGGTGTGACCAAGCTGAGACATGCCAAAGAAAATCTGCAGGCTTTGGATTTTGATCTCAGTGCTGAGGAAAGAGAAGCACTGGATGTGCAGGCGGAAAAGGTGATCAGTCTGCTAGGCTGATCTATGATCAATGATCGATGATAAAGAAATGCCCGGGTGATCCCGGGCTTTGATGTTTTAAATGTAAGAATTATTACCAGTCAGAATCCCAGTCGGTTCCGCCTGAATCCCAGCTGTCCCAGGAATCGTCGCTGTCCCATCCGGAGTCATCATCAGAATCCCAGCTGTAATCATCATCATCGTCGTCATAGTAGTAATCGGATTCCGAGAAATCTGAATAATCATCGTTATAATAATAATCTTCGGAATATGTATAATCATCATATTCATAGAAATCGTCGAAACTGTCATAGCTGCCATAATACATCCAGTCGTCATTATCGTAATAATACATGTCATTGCCATGGTAATAATAATGACCGTGCGGTGTCGTGTAGTAACCGTCATAACGATGTCTGAAATGATGGATGACAGATCCGATCACGATCCCGGAAAAAATAAGGGTCATAGATAATGCGATCGGCAGGATGATGAATGGGAGAAGACTCTTCTTTTTTGTGTAAGAGGAAGTCCTGTTGATCTTTTTTGTCTGCGGTTCCAGCAGTTTCTTTGCGAATTCAGGTCTTTTTCTGACTTCTTCCAGGAACTTCTGGTAATACTCGTTGACCGCATAGGCTTCGTCTTTTCCTTTGTATCTGAGAGCGCGGACGCCGTCAGCTTTCACCTTGTAGACGACATAGTCGTCAAAGTCGTCCTGATAGATGACGAATGCTTTAGGGTCGGCATAGTCGGATCCTATATAGAATCTGGTCTTTTCGGAATCGATCTGAAAATCTTTGAAGATCTGCACCAGTTCTTCATAGCTATATACTGCCTGAGGAAGGTATTTTTTCTCATTTTCCATGGTTTTATTATAATTCTATTCATGTAAAAAGAACGTTGCTTATTGGAAAGAACATATCGTTTTTATGACATATCCACGGTTTTCTCTTTTGTATATAGTAAGGATGTAAGGAGATCTGGACATATCTGGTTCAAAAATGATGTCCGGATCTCTGATCACATGATCTGTCTGAAAAGCGGCCGTATTCAGAACTTCAGCTTTAAAGGAATAATAAACAAAAAAGGAAAAACAGTAAATGAGAAATGATTTTTTATTGAATGAAGTCGAGATCGATTACACACCGTTCTTTGAGACGATAAAGCACAAAGGCTTGACACAATCAGCTCTGATCAAAAAGTATGATTTGTCTGCAGCTACTGTGTACAGGCTCAGAAACAACAACAATATGACTCTGGCGGCATTGGGACATGTCATGAACGTCATTGGCACAGATGATATCAATGAGGTCGTTAGACTGGTGATCAGGCAACAGGAGAATACATCTCAATAATGATCACGATCAAAGAATAAAAAGATGATTATTTGCGGAATTGGGATTCCGGTTTCCTTTCCAGAAAAGCCGATACCTGACACGGAAATGATCGGCTTTTTATTACGGTTATTAGATTTCTATATATTGAGTTTTCCACGTGGAAAAAGGAAGAAAAAAGGAAGAAAACGAGGAGTAATCTTTTTGTTTTTTGAAATAAGATGAAAAAGGAGTTAAGAAAAATGGATTTTATTGAAAACATTTTATTGGATTTATTGACAGAAGCTGGAGCTACTGAAAAGCAGGCGAGATGGCTTCTGAAATGGTATCTGGAGGAAGCGGAATCAGAAAAAAGAAATGATTTCGCCGAAAGAGAAGCAGCAATGGTTTCGATAGATTCGTGAGATCTTTACATAAGCAGTATACAGCATAGATAAAAAATAGGATTTATGGGAGCTATATAAGAGATTCGGAGGTGTATATTGTGAAAAGGAAAGAAGATCTTTTGGATGATCTGAATGAGATCAAGTTGGATTACAG
>JAEEGI010017373.1_pt1 | contig 14767 bp, 13 predicted proteins | sample 8958751 | NCBI WGS metagenome assembly JAEEGI01 (sample SAMN16246545, study PRJNA631951) | gut metagenome | biome: gut microbiome; feature: rumen; material: KS-attached | host: Bos | place: Iran: Karaj | collected 2018-10
CTCGCGAGTCTTGCGCGCCGGATTCGGGTCTGCTTCAGCAGACAAATTCCTGTCCGAATCCGTGCGCATCCTCGCGGAGCGTTTAACTCAGTCGGAGCTTGTACCCCGACTAAGTATAGTTTGTCATAACCCCCACCTATGCTAACGCTTAGAGGTGGGGGATTTCTCCGACTGAGTTAAACTTGAAAAAAAGACGACAAAATGCTAATATTTATTATATCAAAATATGGAGGTAATGGTTATGGCTAAGAAGAATGGCTTATTAAAATTTATTGCTGTTACAGGTGCTTGTGTTGCAACTGCAAAGCTAGTATATGACAAATATAAAGAGACAAAGGACAAGTTTGTAAAGGAAGAAAACGACAGTATTGATGCTGAAATTAGAAAGTACAATGCTATTGCTGAAAAGAAGATTGTTGAGATTGAGGATGAGGAATTTGTAGGTTGCGAATTAAAGTCAGTTTGCGCTAATACAACTCTTGATTTAGGCTTAGCAGTATTTGAAAAGGATGTTTACATTAACTTCTCAAGCTATGCAAGTAATGTAACAATCATTTTACCAGAGGGCGTTAATGTTGTTTGTGACGTTGACAGAGTAGCAGCTGGTGTTAGAAACCTAGTTGAGAATGTTAAGGAAGAGGGTATTCATACAGTTTATATCATTGGTAAAGCTGTAGCTACAAGTCTTGAGGTTATTCCAGTTAACTTCTATGTAGATGAAGAAGACGAGGATGAATTTGAAGATTTTGATGAGGATGCTATCTTTGCAGATGACGAAGATGTTTTAGTTAAGGTTATTAATAAGGCAGAGCCTGAAAAGTCAGAGGAAAAGACTGATGAGAAGTCTGAAGAGAAGAAGGATGAGGATAACCTTATTAACTTAGAAGAGGTAAGATAAATAATGATAAAGAATAGGGATAGAATAATTAATTATTTTGATAGCCTACCTGATTCTAGTGTTGTAGCAGTTAATTCTCTTTACGAGGATAAGTTTACTAAGATGAGCCAAGATGCATTTTTCCGCGCAGTAGAACGTATTGCAAGCGAAGGCATTATAACTCGTCTAAGCAAAGGTCTTTATGTAAAGAAGATTGAAGAGGGTGTTACAAAGGAAGATGTATTACTAAATTACTTTTTTGGTGATGAGAATGATAGTGGTATGTTCATTGGTATGCGACTTTATAACAAATATTCTTTAACAACAATAAAAAGCGATATTATTGAACTCTATTCAAATAAAATTAAAAGTAATATTAGTAAAATCGACAATCTAATCATAAAGAGACCTTTAGTAGAATTAGATTTTGATAATACTAGGGTTATTGAGGCTTTAGAGATTTTACAAAATTATTATGATATACCAGAATTAAATAAGCTTAAATTTGCAAGATATGCTAAGAGTTTTGCAAGAGGATATAATGACGAGGCAGCAGTTTTAGTGCTCTCTAATATGAAGTACAAAAAGTCTACCATCGCCTTCCTTAAAAAGATCTTAGACATGTATAAGGTGAAGAATTCTCTGCAGCAATATTTAAGCTACGCTAGCGATTATAAGGTACCAACAGTACAAAAACTAGCAAGATAAATTAAAGGCAGGCTTAAGTCCTGCCTTTTAGTTTAGCTAAATTAGACTAGATAAATGATAATAAAGGAGTGTATTTATGGAAAAGATAATGATAGCTTCAGATATCCACGGTTCTGCTTACTATTGTAAGAAGATGCTAGATAGATACAAGGAAGAGGGCGCAAAGAGATTAGTATTACTTGGGGACATTTTATATCATGGTCCAAGAAATGATTTGCCAAAGGACTATGCACCAAAGGAAGTTATAAGTATGCTCAATCCCTTAAGAAATGAGATTATTTGTATTAGAGGTAACTGTGATACAGAAGTTGACCAGATGGTACTTGATTTTAATGTCCTTTGTGAACAGGCATTTTTAAGTGTAAATGGACAGGATTTTGTTTTGGTTCATGGCCATAAGTTAGATGAAAAGAATATGCCAGCTCTAAAGGATGGGGATATATTACTTTGCGGTCACACTCATGTGCCAAAGTTTGAAAAAAGAGGCAACTATACTTATGTTAATCCAGGTTCAGTTTCAATTCCAAAGGAAAATTCAGCCCACAGCTATATCATTTTTGAAGACAAGTTCTACTTTAAAGACTTAGATGGAAATGTATATATGGAGGACAACTAAATATATAAGGAATTTTTTATTTTTATTTTATTGTATTTATAAAGCTATATGATAGAGTATTATTAGCAAATGAATTTGTGATGATTATTATTAGCTAATGGATTTGGAGGTACTCTTTTGTATGAATAATTTTAGAAATAAATTTGCAAGCTTTATGTATGGAAGATATGGAATGGATCAATTTTCTAGATTTACTTCTATTGTATGCATGGTATTGCTTGTATTAACCTTATTTATTCATAATAGTGCAGTTTACTTTATCGCAATATTATTATTGATATATACATATTTTAGAGTTTTCTCAAGAAATATTTCAAAGAGGTCTAAAGAGAACCAAAGATATCTAAATATATATTATAAGTGTCAGGGTAAATTAAACTACCTAAAGGCTAGAATTAAGGATGGAAAGACCCATAAGATTTTTAAATGTCCTAACTGTAATCAGAAGATTAGAGTTCCAAAGGGCAAGGGAAAGATTAGTATTAAATGTCCTAAATGTAGAATTGAATTTATAAAAAGAACTTAATTTGAACGCAGTGTAAGCAATCCCCCGCTTCAAAAGCGTAAGCTTTAAGCGGGGGTATAAAGCTTACTAGTGTCAGAAGGGGTTAAAGCCCCTTCTGACAGGTGGCACAAAGTGCCACTGCGTTCATGAGGAAGTAGCGAAGCGGATTCCGAATGTCCGCTTTACAAATAAAACCCCCATATAAGAGGGTTTTATTTTTTTTAATATTTATCTATGATATTAAATAGAAATTTTTACAGAGGACAGTCATGGGGAAAGTTTTTGAAATTATAGATAAGATAAAAATTTTACAAATTATTAGACAAGCCTTAGTAATGATTATACCAATTTTATTGGTGGGTTCTTTTGCACTTATATTAGAGACATTGCCGATTCATAGCTATCAAATATTTATAGATGCTTTGCTAGATGGCTTTTTTAGGGAATTATTACAGACTGTTTATAATGCAACCTTTGGTATGCTAGCCATATATATGACAATTACACTAGCCTTAAGTATTTCTAATACTGAGAAGGCAGATGGGGTTAAGAATTATAGCCTAGTATTTATAAGCTTAATAGTGTTTGCCATATTTAGTGGTGGTCTTAACTTTAAAGAATTTGATATAAGTAACTTAGGCGAAGATGGTGTTTTTACAGCAATCTTTTTGACGATTATTACGTCATATTTTTACATTTTAATTAATGATAATCTAAAGCATGGTTTTAGATTCTATTCTAGTGGGGCAGATGATACATATACTCAGATGCTTTATTCAATGCCGGCTACTATTATAGTATTTATTATTGCTGTACTAATTTATATGATCCTAGTTAAAACAACAGGTATGGAGTCAATTCAGGAAGTTAATAGAAAAGCATTCCTAAGTCTATTCTTCTTTAGAGGTGGTTCTGTTATTACAAGCTTAGCCTTTTTAATGATTCAATCTATACTTTGGTTTTTAGGAATTCATGGCTCAAGTGTTATGACTCCTGGAGATTTAAATTTTGATAAGGTAAAGAATTTTGACACTTCAGTTATGCTAAGCAATCTGCATTCCTTTACAACCGTTGAGGTATTTGCAGTAATGGGCGGCTGCGGCTCCACTTTATGTTTAGCCCTTGCCATACTAATTTTTGGTAAAAAGAATACATCAAAGAAATTAGTTACTTTATCAAGTGTTCCACTAATTTTTAATGTTAATGAATTATTATTATTTGGTTTGCCAATTGTACTAAATCCTGTATATTTCATACCATTTATGTTAGTGCCAGTGATTAGTTATTTAAATGCAAGTCTAGCCATGGCCCTTGGCATTGTGCCAGGACTAATAAGCAATGTTAAGTGGACTACTCCAATTTTTATAAATGGATTTATGGCCACAGGCTCCATTGCTGGTAGCCTTTTGCAGCTCTTTAACTTTTTTATAGGGGTGGCAATTTATGCACCTTTTGTGGTTTATTCAGAGAAGAGAGCGCTAGATCAGGAAGCTAAAAAGATTAATGAGCTTACAAGGCTAGTTAAGGAATCAGAGGAAGAAGGAGTTGAACTTAGTATCCTTGGGATTAAAGGGGGATACGGAGTTTTAGCTCGTTCCATCGCTGATGAAATTCAATATAAGATTGAAAATAATGATGTTCATTTAAGATATCAGCCTCAGTTTAACAGTAAGGATAAATGTATTGGCGTAGAGTGCCTTTTAAATTGGGAATACTCTAATAATGGTAAGATTTACACTCCTTTAGTTATGGGCTTAACTAAGGAAATGGGTATGGCAGCTAAATTAGAGAAGGCCATTTTTAAAAGCGCAATTAAGGACATGCCAAAGTTAATAAAGATACTTGGAAAAGATTGCAAGGTTTCAATTAACCTAACAGGTCAGGCAATCCAAATGGAGGAATTTGAGAGATTTTTAGCTCTAATAGCTAGAGAACATAAGGAATATATTCCTAACATTTTAATTGAAATCACAGAGCAGGATAGCCTAAAGATTGACTATGATTTAATCTCAAGATTAGATAGGTTAAAGAAGCTTGGTTACCGCTTTGGTATTGATGATTTCTCTATGGGCAGTACCTCTCTTAAATATCTAAGATACAATGTTTTTGACCTAGTAAAGATAGACGGGAATTTAAGTCTGGATGTAGTAAATAATGAAAGAAGTAGAGAAATAGTAAGTTTTCTTACTAATCTAACAAATCAGTTTAATATTGATATATTAGCCGAATATGTAGAAAATGAAGAGCAGAAATTAATACTTGAAAGCATCGGTTGCTTAGAATATCAAGGCTATTACTATAGCGAAGCAGTTGATATTGATAGATTAGAAGCAGTTTTAATAAATATAAAAGAAAAAATGGGAAGTGCAAGTTAGGGCACTTCCCTTATTTTTGTAATTAATTTACTATTTAGATATCTAAATTTCACTCTAATCTACTTTAAGAAATCCTGTCTCATTGGATTAAATACGTCTACTAAGATACCTTCTTCAAGACATGTAACACCGTGAAGAGAATTACTTGGCATATAAACACTATCACCCTTATTTACAACCTTAGTCTCGCCATCGATAGTAAACTCAAAACTACCCTCAGCAATATAAGTAATCTGTAAATGCTCATGTGAGTGGAAATTTCCCTTAGAACCCTTCTCAAAGTGAATCTCGCACATCATAAGTTCGTCTGAGTAACATAAAATCTTTCTTGTAACGCCTGGTTCGCAATCAGTTGCAATAACATCCTTATTATACTTAAACATAAAAATAATCTCCTTTAAAATAAGCTTTTATCTAATTTTAGCAAACTTAACTTCTCTGATATCTAGGAAAATAGTACTAGTGTCCGATTTCTTTTTAAAGCTATAAATCCCGCCTATTCTTTGTTATACTAGGAATTGCGGAATGAGAGGTTTTTATGGAAAATGTATTTTTAATTGTAGGCCTTCTATCGGCCCTTTACTATATAATCTGCGTTAGTTATGCAGGCTTCAAACTTAGTTTTGTCTTTATGTGGATTATAATTTCTGCTTTTTTCATTGTCCTATATTTACTAAAAAGATTAGAAAAGTCCGGCAGAATTAAAATTCATAAAATTATAAAAAGAATCTTCTGGTCAGTCTTTACCATAGATCTAGCCTTATTTATAGTCCTTGAAGGCCTTATTGTATCAGGCTTTGCAAAGAAGGATAAGGAGAATAATTACGACTACATTATAGTTTTAGGTTGCCTAGTTAAGGAGGCGGGTCCTTCAAAGGCTCTTAAATTACGCCTAGACGCAGCCCTTGAACTAGCAAATATTTATGACTGCCCAATTATAGTATCTGGTGGACAAGGCCCCAATGAGCATATGACAGAGGCAGATGCTATGGCAGAATATCTAATTGATAAGGGAGTAAGTGAGGATAGAATCATAAAAGAAGATAGGTCTATTAACACAGATGAGAACCTAGCAAATTCCTATGAGATAATTAAGGATAGTAAGGCCAAGGTCTTAATTGTATCTACTAACTTCCACATATTTAGAGCTTGCCTAATTGCTAAAAAGACTGGCTTTGAAAATGTATATAGCTATCCAGCTAAATCAGATATGATAATACTTCCTAACTTTATGTTAAGGGAAGCTATTGGAATTACTAAGGATTTTATATTGGGTAATTTATAAGATTGATATTATTTATAAAAAAAGCTCTTGCTACTTTTAAAGTAACTAGAGCTTTTTGCTTTTATGTCCCTTAGCAATACATTTTCAAAGCTAGTATTAAGCCTTAAAGAAATCTCTGATTGCTTCAATCTGGTTATAAGTCTGATTATAACCATCATTATAAAGAGATAAAATCTTTGTCTTATCTTTCTCTGTTCTTTTAAAGCCCTTTGTAGAAACAGGTCTCATAACATAAGCTTTACCTTCTCTTTCAAGACGGTCAAGTCTTTCAAGCTGGCGGTTATATTTATCCGCTCTTGTAAGTAAGTCTCTTGCAAGCTCAGGCTTATTCTTATAAATCTTTGCAGCCTGCTTTGTAACACTTGATGTAGTCTTTGTATAACCCGGTTCTCTTGTAAGAACTACTAATAGCTTGTCACAGCCATCTGCTAGGGCTCTCTCTACAGGGATAGAATCAGATAAACCACCATCCATATAGTTTGTGCCATTGATATTGATATATGGGAAAAATACAGGAAGGGCACAAGTTGCCTTAAGTACTGTATTAGTCTTATCAAGACCTGTATATGGAAGATACTCTGGTTTACCAGTTTCTACATTTGTTACTACGCAGTAGAATTCTCCCTTATATTCTCTAAATGCATCATAATCAAAAGGTACAAGTTCATTAGGAATAGTCTCGTAAGCAAAATCAAGACCGTATAATGAACGGTTACCAGGATCTAACATATTAAGAAGTCCCATGTATCTCTTATCATCACGATAATCCATGATAATTTTTAAATTTCTACCAACCTGCTTAGATGCATAACTTGCTGCATAAGCTGCACCTGCAGATACACCGATTATATAATCAGGCATAAAATCAAGTTCGAGTAAGGCGTCCATTACGCCGCATGAATAGATAGATCTAAAAGCTCCACCTTCAAAAACTATGCCAGTTTTCATATTTACCTCCTAATAGTACAATTAATATAATTGTCTGACAAATAACAGACAATGTCAAGTAAAAACAAGTGTTTAGATAGCTTGATATTTTATATTCTATGGAGTAAAATTAGAGCATTGAGTGTTAAATTTGATACTCAAATTAAGGGAATTTAAGGAGATACAAATGGACATCATAGTACAGTATATCGATGGTTTAATGGAGAGAAGTACACTTGATACTCCAGCATGGAACATCGAAAAGCTTAAGGCAGGCATTAAGTCAAAGTGGAATTACATTGACGGCGTTATGATTAAGGCTATTTTAGAAATGTATGCAATTTCAGGAGACAAGAAGTATTTAGACTTCGCCGACAAATTTATTGATCACAGAGTTTTTGAGGATGGAAGCATTGACGGCTACAGCATTGGTGAGAAGAATATAGATAATGTTAATGCAGGTAAGACTTTATTTGAACTCTATGAATTAACAGGCAAAGAAAAGTACAAGAAGGCAATTGATTTAGTTTATTCTCAGATTGAAATCATGCCAAGAACTAAGACAGGCAATTTCTGGCATAAGGACATTTATCCAAACCAGGTATGGCTTGATGGCATGTATATGGGACAGCCATTCTATATGGAATATGAAACTAAGTTCAATAACAGAGCCAACTATGATGACATTTTCAGCCAGTTTAAGTTTGTAATTGAGAATTTAAGAAATCCTCTTAACGGACTTTACTATCATGCTATTGATACAAGCAAGGAAGCTTTCTGGTGTGATAAGGTTACAGGACTTTCTCAGAATGTTTGGTTACGAGCTATTGGTTGGTATGCTATGGCACTTTTAGATACTCTAGATAAGGTAGATAACGAAGACCATAAGTATGATAAGGAATGCAAGATGATGAAAGACGCATTTGTTGACCTTATGAATGCAATGCTTAAGTATCAGGATGAATCAGGTATGTGGTACCAGGTTGTAAACTTTGGTGGCATGGAGAAGAATTATCTTGAGACATCAGGTAGCGCAATTATGGCTTATGCTCTCTTAAAGGGTGTAAGACTTGGTTTCTTACCAGAAAGTTATAGAGAATACGGCTTTAAGGCATTAAAGGGTATCGAAGATAGATACTTAAAGGCTGGAGAAGACGGAACAATTTCTCTTGACGGTATCTGTTTAGTTGCCGGTTTAGGTGGTAGCAACAATCGTCCAGGTACTTATGACTACTATATGTCAGAGCCTATCGTAAAGGACGATGCTAAGGGTGTTGGACCATTCCTATTAGCTTACACAGAGCGCCTTAGATGCTCAAATTAGTTTTAATTGAATAACTTTATTTTGCATTATTAGAGAGACTTTTTTGATTTTTTTTGAAAATGTCTCTCTTTTTTATACTAGTAGAATAGTTTAACTTATTTTAGTTGACTAAATAGTAAATTAGTTTTAACATAAAGTTAGGATATTGAACGTGTAAAAAACGGAGTGAACTATGCAGGAAAATTTTAAGACTAATTATTTTGCTAATTCTAATGTAGAGAATTATGCCAAGAGTGTTGCAGTCAAAATTGCTAAAGCTTCAGGGGTAAAAGGGTTTGAAAGTGAAGGTCTTGAAGATAATTTAAAGAAGAAGAATATAGCCCAGATTAATTGGGCAAACTCAAAGCCTTTAAAAGAAGAGACCAAACAGGAAGAATTAGATAAGAAGGTTATACTAGATAATTCCTCTAATTTAGAGGACTATTCACAGGCAGCGTCTAATAACAGCTCTTTAAAGGAGGACGTTAAGTTAGTTGAAGATGATGCTAATACTATAATGACAGCAGATAAGCATAAAGAATTTCAGCAGCTTAGTGAAAAGGAGCAGAAAAAGTGGCTTTTTAAGGAACATATGAGATTACAGGAACTAGATAAGACGCTTGAAGATGAACGAAATCTCATAGACATACAAAAGCACATGTTAGCAAGACAGCAGAATAAGAACATGATTTTAAAGCAGCAACTTGAGAATCAAAAGAGTCTCTATGATCAAAAGTGGCAGATGCTTGAAAAGCAGAATCGCCAGTTAACTATTGATAAGGAGAGATTTGAAAGAGAAAAGCTTGTCTATAAGGACAGAGTCTATAGAGAGGCAAGAAAGAATGCTGCTAATTCTGACGGTGTAAAGATATTTTTTAAGGGGGTACATGATCAGGACACTTTAAAAAAGAGATATAAATCACTAGCTAAGATATATCATCCAGATAATATGAGCGGTGATAAAGATATACTGTTGGCAATTAATACAGAGTACGAGAGATTATTAAGATTTTATCTTGATGTATAATGCTTAACTAAAAGCAAGACTTAATATTATTAGGTCTTGCTTTATTTAGTTGTATCTAACTTTTTGGGGTTGTATAATTACATCATTGTACGTAAATGTTAGGAGGAAGAACATGTTTAAAATTAATGAAAACTATTTAAAGCTCCCAGGAAGTTACCTTTTTTCAACTATTGCTAAGAAGGTTAATGCATATCAGAATGCTAATCCAGACAAAGAAATAATTAGACTTGGTATCGGTGATGTAACATTACCATTATCACCAGTTGTTATTGATACTCTTCATTCGGCGGTTGATGAGATGGCTCATAAGGAGACATTTAAGGGTTATGCTCCAGATTTAGGATATGAATTCTTAAGAAATGCAATTGCAGATTTTGATTATAAGAGACGTGGTGCAGATATTAATGCAGATGAAATCTTTGTATCTGATGGTGCTAAGTCAGACTCAGGTAATATTGGTGACATTTTCTCTGTAGATAATAAGATTGCAGTTTGTGATCCAGTTTATCCAGTATATGTTGATACTAATGCTATGGCAGGTAGAACAGGTGATTATCTTCCAGATCTTGGCAAGTGGTCTAACGTTATTTATATGCCATGTACAGCCGAGACTAATTTCGCCCCTGATTTACCAAAGGAAACACCTGATATTATCTATCTTTGCTTCCCTAATAACCCTACAGGTTCTACAATTACTAAGTCAGAGCTTCAAAGATGGGTTGACTATGCTAATAAGGTTGGCGCAGTAATTATCTATGATGCAGCTTATGAGGCATATATTACAGAAGAGGATGTACCACATACAATTTATGAATGTGAAGGTGCAAGAACATGTGCAATCGAGCTTAGATCTTTCTCTAAGAATGCAGGCTTTACAGGTACAAGACTTGGCTTTACAGTAATTCCTAAGGATTTAAAGAGCGGAGACGTTATGCTTCATAGCCTTTGGGCAAGAAGACATGGAACTAAGTTTAATGGTGCTCCATACATTATTCAGAAGGCTGGTGCTGCTATTTATACAGAAGAAGGCCAGAAGCAGACTAAGGAACAGATTGCTTACTACATGAATAATGCTAAGACAATCCTTACAGGCTTAAAGGAAGCTGGTTACACAGTTTCAGGTGGTGTTAATGCGCCATATATCTGGCTTAAGACTCCAGATAAGATGACAAGCTGGGAATTCTTTGATTACTTACTTGAGAATGCTAACGTTGTTGGTACTCCAGGTTCGGGCTTTGGTCCAAGTGGTGAAGGTTACTTTAGACTTACAGCATTTGGTTCTTATGAGAATACAGTTAGAGCTCTTGATAGAATTAAGGCTTTATAATAAAACTATATATGGATTTACAATGTGAATCTTTTGTGAAAAAAGCGCAAGATAAGGTGGATTTCCTTGTCTTGCCTTTTTCTTTTTCTTATAATCAAATTGTGAGAAATAAAAAATTAAATGGGAGATTTTTTCATGAAGGTTAAAAATTTTAAATCCACTACTTATGAAAAAACAGTAGCTTATTTGCTAACTGGGGTTTTATTTTTCACTAGCCTCGTATCATTAATTCTTCTTAATTTAACTAATACTTATGCAGCAGAAGAAACTAATTTAGAGGCAGATATTTATGTTAATCTATCAGATTTTACAATGACGGTAGATGGGAATACTAATGAAATTAAAACATATACACTAGAAGATTATGACACATTTTTAGAAGATTATAATAACAATAACTTAGCAGATATTTATATTACTGAATTTCTCTTTGATGGAGTCTCAACAGTTTATAAAATGTCTCTAAGTGACGATTTAACAGCAATTGAGGACAATGATCTGATAGAAGCAAATGTCATAAATATTAATACAGTAGCTAATATAGAATTCTCAGGAACAGCCAAAAAGACAACAATAGCTGTAAACACCAACGACAAAGAGGGCGATATTAACCTAATGCTTAATAACGTCACTCTTACATCAAAGAACACCCTTCCAGCAATTTTTGCATATAACAAGGATACAAGTTATGATGCGGCCAAGGTTACAATTTACTCTATGGCAGGAACAACTAATACAATTACAGGTGGTAGATTAAAGAAGGTAAGTCTTATGGATAAGGACAATTTAGATTCCTACGCTTCTTATTCAAGTAATTATACTAATTCTGATTTATCAGCATATTACGGCATTTACAGTGCTAGTGATATTGAAAATGTATTATTTGCCACAGAAACAGCGGATAGTGAAGGTATTTCAGAAGGAGATCCACTTTACTATTATAAATATGCAGGTGCTATAAGTTCTGATATAGCTCTTTATTTTGCAGGTTCTGGAAGTTTAAGCATTACAAGTACTAAAAACGAAGGTATTGAGACAAAGGGAGATATTTATTTTGAAGGAGGAGAAGGAGATTATACAATTACAGCTTATGATGATTGTATAAATGCTTCATCTAACGGTTCGCTTATTTCAATTTCAGTTAATAGTCTTGTTTGTGACTGTGCAATTGAATATGAGACAAATGATAATGGAGAAACAGTAGCAGCTTCAGATGCAGAAGGGGATGGTATTGATTCAAACGGTAGCATTTACATTTACAATGGACTAATTATTACAAAGGGTTGCGAGCAAAGCCAAGATTCAGGTCTAGATTCTAATTCAGGAATCTATATAAATGGAGGTACAGTTTGTTCAACGGGTAATATGTTAGATGCTATAAGTGAGGAATCTAGCCAGGTTTATTTAACTCTTACTTTTAGTCAGAAGGTTGAGGCAGGTACAAGCATTGTAATTACAGATGATAATGAAAATGTAGTCATGGCCTATACAACAGATAGAGCCTACCAGTCTATAGTCTTATCTTCTAGTGATTTAGCTCTTGATACTAGTTATCATCTTTATAAAGGTGGAGAGTTAGAAGGAACAATTTTTAATGGCTACTACACTAGCGTAAGTTCATATATAACTGGCACAATGCAACAATACACTTCTACATCTAGTAATTCTTTTGCGGCTGGAATGCCAAATAGAGAAGAAACAATAGGGGGGATGCCCGTAAATACTGATTCAACTAACGAAATCCCAACTAGAGAAACTCTAATTGAGGAAACACCAACAGGCGAAGTGCCAACAGGCGAAATGCCAACCGGCGAAAAACCAACAGGCGAAGTGACAACAGGCGAAATGCCAACAGGTGAAGTGCCAACTGGTGAAATGTCAAACCTTGACTTTGGTCAGAGTGCAAATGAGATAACTACACAGCAGGCAGGCTCTACAGATTTTGTAATTACAAGCTCAAGTCATTCTTTTTCAGGTATTTCAGATGCAGTTTTAGTAACTGTAGCAGATTCAGAAACGACTGATCTAGCAGCAGATGAGGATGATATGGACTCTACAGAAGAAACTACAAGTGAGACTTCTAAGGAGGCTACAGCAGGAACATTAGTAGATTCCTCAGAGGTGGCAGCAGATACAGATGATGTTGAGACTGGCGATAATGCTCAAATTATTACTTATATTGTAATTATCGCTTTCTCTTTAGTGTTAATAATTAGTATGTTTTCGATTAACGTACTATTTAAAAAATTGGATAAGGAATAAAAGCTATATAACAATGAAATAATATAATTTCTCACAAAATAAGGCTATGAATAAGGAAATTCCTAATTCATAGCCTTTATTCGTTTAGTTTAAGAAGTCTTATCTGTATCTAATATCTTAAGTATTATTGATTCTGCTCTCTTAGTTGAAGCTTTTTCAATAAATAACCATACATTTCCAATAGTTAGCTTATCCCCAGCCATTGGTATTCTATCAAGCTTTTCAAGAATAAGTCCGCCAATGGAATCATTATCCTCAGATTCAAGGTTAAGCCCAAGATAATCATTTAAATCATCAAGCTTAAAGGAAGCCTCTACTCTATAAGTCTTATTACGTATCTTATGGATGCCTTCCCTTTCCTCGGTATCATATTCATCTCTAATTTCACCAACGATTTCCTCAAGTAAGTCCTCTGTTGTAATCATACCAGCAGTTGAGCCGTATTCATCAAGGACAATTGCAATACTTGTGGAATTAAGCTGCATCTCTCTAAATAATTCGGAAGTATTCTTCTGTTCAAATGTAAAATGAACGCTTCGCATTATATTTTCAATACTAAAATCTCCATCCATAGGAGTAAGGACTAAATCCTTTATGTTTAAAATACCTACGATATTATCAGTGTCTACCTTGTAAACTGGAAGTCTAGTATATTGAGTCTCTCTAAAGAGGGTTAAAACCTCGTCATAGCTGGCCTCAATATTAACTAAAACCATGTCGATTCTTGGAATCATAACGTCCTTTGCATTAGTATCACCAAAATCGAAAAGATTATTTATAATTTTACGCTCGTCAGATTCAATAACGCCCTCTTCGTGGCTTACCTTAACGATAGTTCGTAATTCATCTTCTGTAATAGTCGTGTCTTTATCATTTTCATTGACGCCAAGTAATCTTAAAAAGACCTTAGAAATCGAATCAATGATTATAATAATTGGTGTGAAAATGTGAATCAATGCATTAATAACTGGCGCATAAATTAAAGCTAACTGCATACAATACTTGGTTGCTGCATTCTTAGGTGTAATCTCGCCAAAGATTAATACAAAAATTGTTAGAACACCAGTAGCAATACCTGTGGCATAATTACCCCACATTCTAATCGTAAATGTTGTTACTAGGGCAGAGCAGGAAATATTAACAATATTATTACCTACTAAAATCGCACTAAGCATCTTGCTTTGATTGTCTAGAATTTTACTTACTAGAATTGCTCGTTTGTTATTCTCATCCACTAGTTGTCTTAATTTGATTTTACTTACCGTTATAAATGCGGTTTCTGCCGATGAAAAGAAAGCAGATAATATAAGTAAGATAATAATTACAATTAGCTGGATCGTACTGTGAGAATCCAAAATCAAATCCTCCTAAAAAATATTTTTAATTAATTGTACTTGATATGTCAGTGCTAGTCAAGGTTTCCACCGATGTAAAGCGGACATTCGGAATCCGCTTCGCTACTTCCTCATGAACGCAGTGGCACTTTGTGCCACCTGTCAGAAGGGGCTTTAACCCCTTCTGACACTAGTAAGCTTTATACCCCCGCTTAAAGCTT
>JAEEGI010017374.1_pt1 | contig 14767 bp, 12 predicted proteins | sample 8958751 | NCBI WGS metagenome assembly JAEEGI01 (sample SAMN16246545, study PRJNA631951) | gut metagenome | biome: gut microbiome; feature: rumen; material: KS-attached | host: Bos | place: Iran: Karaj | collected 2018-10
GCTTTTGATGTGCAATTTACCAATCAGAATAATGAATTAGAATACGTTCGATGAACTTCTCGATGAGTAAGTACTAGATTAATCTGATGACTAATTATGTCACATAGTGATGATAATGGATTAGTTTTGCCTCCATTATTAGCTCCATATCATGTAGTTATTGTACCAATTTTCAAAACCCACGAAGATTTAGAAGATATAATGAATTATCTAAAACCATTAATTGAAAAAATGGATAATACAAGTCTGGATGCTCACTCTAAATACATAAAAGATTCTATAAAAATTAAATATAAAATAGATAATGATACTCAAAAAACTCCAGGATGGAAATTTAGTGAATATGAGATGAAATGAATTCCATTGAGAATTACGGTATGAAAAAGGGATTTAGAAAATGGGCAAATAGAGGTATTCAATAGAATTACAGAAGAAAAAATTATAATGAAATTAGAGGATTTTGTTAAAAATCTAGAAGATATATTGTTACAGCAACAAAAAGACTTATTCGAAAAAAATAAAGCATTTAGAGAAGGTAATACTTATTATGTAGATACATACGATGAATTCAAAAAAAACATAGAAAAATGATTCATTTTTGCTCATTGGGATTGAACAGCCGAAACGGCAGAAAAAATTCAAGAGGAGACAAAAGCAACCATCAGATGTATTCCAAATGAATGATTCGTAAAACAAGATGATAAATGAGTAGATATGATTAGCTGAAAGGAGAGCAAGTGAAGGGTGTTATTCGCAAAAAGTTATTAAAATATAAAAGGCTACACTTGATGTGTGTAGCTTTTTTAAATTTAAGACCTAATCGATAGAATAAAAAATTGTTAGGATAAATTTGATTTTTTTGATAAAAACATATATAATAACATAAAGTGTGTTAGAAAATAATGATAGACTTTTATATGTTTGGTACATATCTATGGAAGAATACGATAATATAAAGTGACCGGAGGATATTACTCATGTCCAAGAACGTCCTGATGGGTCATCAGATGGATTGCCTGAAGCAATGGATATAGATTTAGGACATGGATATAAAGAATGCTCTAATTGGAATCCTGATATTACTCAAAAGTGAGATTTAGAAGATCTATTTCGTGAAACAACTGAACCTACAGCAGAACAATTAGTTGAAGTATTCAATAAAGCAAAAGAAGAACTATTCCCAGGGAAATCTGAACTTACACCAAAAGAGGAAGCTGAAGTATATAAGATGATAAGTAAAAAATGAGAAAATAAGTAGTATTTTTTATACGATTTTTAAATCTACATCATAAAGGATGTGGATTTTTCTTATTCCTTTAAAATCTTCACAAAAATTTGCAAAATTTTAGGTAATGAGTTATAATGGTATAAGTTAGATTTTAATATATAATATTCATTATGGTGTCACAAAAATACATGGAAGAAAATGGATCTATAAAGGATCATTGATATATGGAATCAAAACACATTTCACGAGATGAATATTTTATGGATATTGCGAGAGTTGTGGGAGAAAAATGTACATGTGATCGTGGAAAATGTGGTTGTGTAATTGTAAAAGATCATTCAGTAATATCATCATGATTTGCAAATGCACCAGAATGATCAGATGCCTGTGACAGGGTAGGGCATCAGATGTTTTCAATGATTAATGATAAGTGAGAAAAGGAAGAACATTGCATGAGAAATAATTGTGCAGAACAGAATGCAATTGCTAGTGCGGCTAGAAAATGAATAGCTTTAGAATGAGCGACTTTATATGTAACTATGACACCATGTACAATTAGACATTGTGCCCATATGATAGTAGCATGCTGAATAAAAAGAGTGGTTTGTGATAAAAGATATCAACATTGACAAGAAAGTGAAAAAATTTTTAAACATGCCTGAATTGAACTTGTATATTTAAATAAGTATACAGAAAAATACTAAAGCTCAAATTTAAATTCTTGAAATTTTGTAGAAAATCAATATAATGTCAACCTACAAATAAACAGATAGTATAAACAAAACAAAAAAATTAGTAATTATGGAGATTTTTAGTATTGGCGCGGCTTTACGTTCTGAGAGAATAAAGACCGCAAGGAGAATCAATCAATGTGAAAGTTATAAAAAGCTCGCGATTTGTATGGAGAATATTAGCGAGCCAACGGTCCACGGAAACATAATCACTTTTGAGTGTGATGATGATTTCCAGATCGACAAAAACTACACTTCTAAGGGATATGAGAAGGTATTCCCGTACAAAAAACAAGGAAATAGAGTTATTATCAGTGTGCCTGATAGCTACATTCTTTCCAAGCCAATTTTGTACGGACAATAAACTCAAAACTTATCCGCTGAATGATTAACCTTTGCCCCAGTTTTTACTGGGGCTTTTTTCTTGCTTGAAGATAGTTAGCATTTTATTACATTCAATTTATTATATCAAACAATAAAAATCTGGCTAATGAATTACGAACAATTTAAGCATAAAGATAAATCAATATTTCTTGTAGATATGACCAAAGAATTGGATTATCATTTTTCTGAACTTGTAAAATCAGCTATTGAAAAACAATTAAACATGAGAAAAAAAATCTGAATTATTGTAAATAAAAAGTGATATGCCCCATGAATGATTTGTACAAAATGCGGTCACATTCCATACTGTGAAAGATGCTCAGTTCCGATTTCTTATCATCAGCAGGCTAATTGAGAATTGGTGGGACTGTGTCATATTTGCAAAATGCAGTACAATTTTTCTATTACTTGTCATAAATGTGGAGAAAATACAGTGAAAACATATGGACTTTGAACTCAGCAAGTAGCTGAATATGTTCAGAATGAATATAAAGCAAAAACTTTAATAGTGGATTCAGATCATGCAAATTCCCCGACAAAAGTAAAAAAGCTGATTAATCAGCTCAAGGAAAAACAACCACAAGTTGTGATTTGAACTAGTCTTTTGTGTCAGCCAAGTAAAGAATATCCATTGGATATGGTTATATTTCTCAATGCGGATTTATGACTAAATATTCCCGATTTCAATGTCTGAGAAAAAAACTTTCATTTACTTTACGAATGTTTCTCAAAGTATGACTGTAAAAATTTCATAGTTCAAACTTTTAATCCTATGCAATATTCCATTCGTAATGCCTGTAGAATGGATGAAAAACGTTTTCGAGAAGAGGAGAACAACTTTCGTGAAATGAATAAGTATCCGCCATATGCGGATCTATGCGTAATTTTGTACAAAAATGAGATTGAGGAAAAAGTTTTTAATAAAGTAGATCAGCTTTATAAAGAGCTTCTCTATCTCGCACAGAAATATCAGATGAATGATTTGGAGATTTATTCTACGCCTCCGTTAATTTATAAAATGTTTGGAAAATATCGTTACAATATAATTTTAAAATGAAAAGAAGTCAGAAATTTTATGGATATTGTATATACAAAACTAAATCTAAATGCGAAGTGATTCAAGATTAATCGGGATGCTGATAGTATTGTATAAAGGTTTTTTCATACTTCTTGGTAGAAAATATTACAAAAGAATTGATATTTAAGGTGATTTTTTTATTCTGTCGGTGACTTATAATCAGAATTTACAAATTTTTTGTAACTAAATGAAAATCTTAAAATCATTGGATACAAGGTTGGATGCAGAAGAATTATTGGAAGCAGTAGATAAGTATGGAGAATGAAATGTAATTTTGATAAAAAGACATCGAATTAAATTAATTTGGCCATTATTATTAATATTCATTTCTATTGTGTTGTTGTGAGTTCTATTGTATGTAATATATTCTCATCTTTTTGATGAACATAAAATAATTTTTCGAATTTTAACAATATTTTATGTATATACGACATTATCTTGGAGTATTTTTGCGATATATTGATTAATGAGAAATATAATATGACAAATAAAAGCACCTAAAAAATATATAGATACAATTATAATAGCTAAACGTAAACAAGTAAAATTTGAGAAATTTTTGAAACGTACTCTTTTAACTTTTTTAGCACATATTTTAGTGTTTTTATTTAATGCTACGGTTCCTTTTATTGTAATTAAAAGTACATGAATTTGAAGTATCGCTGTAACAGTTTGAGGTTTAATATTAGATTTTATATTTATACTGATTGTTAACAGGGTTATGTACTGGATTATGGAATATGAAATGAATTTTGATATATGTACGAAAGATTCTTTTACGGCTTATAGTCAAAAGGGATTTTTTAATACAAAAACAATGAATATTTCTACTCCTGCGATTAGAGTGATTCAAGATTCAAAAGAGTGATTAGCATGAGCATTATTACAGTATTGAAATATATTTATACATACTGATGGAGATCTAGATGCTAAATGATGAAAAGTTTTAGAATTACATTATATTCCAGATCCTAAGCGTTTAGCAAAGAAATTAAATTCAATAATTGAAGAGACTAGATGAGTATTATCTTAAAATAAAAAAGCTTTACGCTAGAGGTAAAACTTCGTTGATTTATCAATTTACTCCTGGCCGGAATCGAACCAGCATCTAACCCTTAGGACGGGCCTATTCTATCCATTGAACTACAGGAGCTTAGCGAATACAATATATTAATTTACCACATAAAAAACAAGTTAAAATTCTGAATTATTTTTTGTTTATTCAAACAGCACACACGGCTCCACTAGTCCAGCACCATTGTAAATTATATCATCAAGTTTTTCAGGTTACATCTACGCATTCTCAAATGAAATAAAGTCATGGAACGTTTTTACATTCAAAATTATCGTTTAGATTTTTAGTTTTTACTCATCATCAACAGACTTTTGCTTCATCTAATCAACGAACATGTACAATATCAGATGAAATAATATATTCTTTTAGTTTATTCGTGTGAAATCATAAGAAGGCCAAGAGTCTCTTCGTGATTTCTTTGTCTGTAACTTTCATTTTTACCATATATTTCGTTCTAGTAGGCGATTCTCTCATAAATAGTGAAGCATTGAAAACAGCAGGACCAGAAATTCACCAATGTGTAAATAAAATTGGTCACAACTCTTCATAAATCACATTCTCTCATTTAAGCAATTTTAAATCACTGATTACTGAAGATCATGAAAGTAAGGAGAAATCTTGTTTTGTTTCAAATCCAACTAAAGCAGGGTAGTATGGTGTAATTTTTAGTCAAAAACTTTGAGCTATGTCTATAGCAACAGAGCTGGCTCATAATTGAGGGAAACTTGGTCATCATGTGGCAATTATAAACTTTCTCGTTTTATAAATTCAATCATTCGTTTTTATTTCAAAAGTATTATCCATCTTTTTTGCGGTTAAAAATTCTGAGTTATACTTTATTTCCACTCATTTGCCTGTAACAAGCTGTAATAATCTTTCATGAAAATCTTTTACTTTACCGGATTTTAATAAAACCCTTCCATTGTTTTCTTCTTTGATTTCAATTTTTTCTTTACTTAAAAAATCTAAGAAATCTTTCACTCAAAATTTATCAAAAGCTGATTTTACGAAATCTGGCTCATCTGTTGAATAATCCTTTTTTGGATTTATGTCTAGATTAGTTATATTTCACCTTCATTTAGCAGATAATAATAATTTTTGAGCAGGAGATTCAGATTTCTCCAAAATTAAGATAGATTTTCATTCATTTATTTTATTTACACAAAAAAGTCCTGCTGCTCATGCTCAAAGTATTATCATATCATAAATTTTATTCCCCATAACGCCAAAATCGATAAATTCTTACAATAATTTTATATGAATTCTTTTGAAATATGCAATGGTGTATTTTATCTGATTGACAAAATGTTAATTTATAAATAAAACACATAAAAAGTCTGTTTTTTTTTGACTTTTGAAACATTTCTGAATATAATTACCAGTGAAGACTTTTTATTTATATAAAAACAAAATGTCAGAAAAAGATTTAAACCTGGAATGAAATGTTGATATAGAAGATTTATCTTCTCTTGATTTAGACGGAGAATCTTTGGAAGGTTTTGATGTAGATGACGTATTAGATGGGCCTATTTCATCAGAAAATGATAATAATATTGTTGCTAGTACAGATGATTTAATCTCAGAATCGTCTACACAAAAATCAAATATTATCGATGAAACTACTTTTTTGGAATCTTGAAATAATATTCAGATAAAGAAAAATGTACTAAAAGATGGAGATAATCTATGAAAATATTTAAGACGATTCTATATTTCTTCAGTATTAATATTATTAGGAATCTTAGTTATAGTTGTTCTTTATTTATTCAGCACATATATAAAAGAAAGCAGTAATCCAAGTCCAGATGCGAAAAAACAGGAATATATTAATAAGTACAAAGATAAATATAAGCAAATGAAAGGTTTGATGTGAAGTAATAATACCTACGAATCTCCAATTGTATGATCTAGGGATGAGGCGGAAAAAGTGAACGAAATTATAAACGCAACAGATATAGATTATATAGAAAAGAAAGATTTACTTTCAAATTATGTATCAGATTTGGTACGTACAACAGAAGATAATGCCATAAAGGCAGAAAATCTAAAACAAGACATAGCTAAACAGTGATTCTTGCCAGAAGAGTTATGAAGTTTACTTTCTGAGGATCAGGCAATAGACACAATACAAAGATCTCTAAATGCACTTGAGGTTATCAAGTTCTCTACAGCAACAAGAGTTTTCTTGTACATGAATAGTGCTCTGTCAACGATTTCGGAAATGATAAGAGTGAGTTGAGCAAACACAGAAAGTCTTCGTAAGCTTTTTGAAGTGCTTAGTTCAAGATGAGAAAAAGATATATCTTCATACGTATATATGTGTTACTTAAATCCATTTGAGGTTAATGCAAATTGTGATGCTATATGAGATCTGGATTTATATTATCAAATAGCAAAAGATAATTCTATCGATATTAGATTATTCAAAAATGCTATGAATGCAATTAGTCAGCTGCTTGAGAAGGCAGATACAACACTATTCTCAATTACATTCAACTGATTTAATGCAGAAGACAAAAATATAAAATTCAACGTTGAAGTCTATACAAACCAAGAAGATGAAAAAGCACTAATGGCTCAAGGAAAGAAAAATCCAAATATATTCATTTTAACAAGTATTATTAATTTACTTAAGCAGTCTAGTTTTATTATTTGAGCAGAAATAAACACAAAAGAAATAAATGTAAACACAAGAACTTTGACTCAATGAGGAATTTCAAGACCGGTGAATTATTCAACTATGGATTTTACGGTTCCAATCCAGAAAAACACAGAAAGAGAAATTTTTGATTATATTGATATAGATAGCATGAAAAAATTATTATCAGATAGATGAATTAGAGAAAAATCTGAAAATATAGATGAAGAAAGTCTAAATATTATCGATGAAGAAATTAATGAAAATTATCAAACGAAAGAAAAATCAGATTTAGAAGAGTCTCCCATAGACATTAATGATGAATCCAGCCAAGATGAAGCTACAGAATTTGAGGCAATAGATTAAAAAATTAAAATTTTATATTTCTATTTATTATTAACATGGCAAATGAAAATCAGGTTATAGTACCATGAACAGATGAGAATAATGAGCAACATAGTATTCTATCCAAAATTAAATGACGATTCCAAAAGTCTTTGAAGATTGGATGATGAGAAAATAATCAACATCACACTACTGCATTTCACCTTACGCATAAAGATTCGATTATTTCTGTATGGGTTGCAGTAGTTGTTATTTGTTGAGCTATCTATTATTGAAAGGTTGTATTTGATGAGTATTCAAATATAAATAGTCGTGCGGACGAATTGAAAAATCTCTCATCTTACAATATTGTTAAACCAAATAATGAAAAATTATCATCATATACAGAATGAGATAGTTTGGATACAATTAATTCCATTATTTCAGTTAACAATAGGATTGATGAAGGTTTATCTGAAAATGAAACATTTAAACAAACACAAAGAAATTATTATGAAGTATTATTACAAAATATATATTTACCGTCATTAAATATATGGAAAGACCCATATACAAAAAATTTCAATATGTCGGTTTTGTGACAAAAATATCTGGAATCAGATAAGTTTCAAGATTTGTACTTGATACAATATTGGAGCGATTTTGCGAAATATGTATGAAATGACGCTGATTATAACACAATAAATCAAATTACCGTATGAGAGAAAACTGTACTAGAGTGAAATTCAGACTATTTTTATATCCCAATTACAATTTCATTTTCTTCCCCAAATAAACGTTCATTCTTGTTATTAGTAAACAAGCTTTCTATGACATCAAATCAAAATAATATAGCATTATTAAACGAGTTTTTCTTTTATTTGTTAAATGCTATTAGAGAAGATAAAAAAGAGTTGATAGATAAGTACATGCAAGAATATTTAAAAGAGTTTTCATCAAGCTCTAGCTGGGAGTTTGCTAATAACCTTTGAGATATGTCGGAAGAAGATCTTTCAAAATATAGAGATAGAGTAATTGGATATAATCTTTATCATTGGATAAATTGATGAGGAATTGGACAAAATATAGGTCAATTAGTAGATGATTCTGTAATAGAAAAAGCTATAAAGAATAGTGCTTTGTGTAGATGAGAATTAGATCAAAAATGTTTGTATAATTTTAGAGAAAAATACAGAAATTTACCATACTTAGCATATAGAATTTGATTAGAAAGCAAATGAAGTAGAACATCAGGATTGTTAGAATTTTTAAAAGATTTACCACCTGCAATAGCAATTACAAGCTTTGGATTCGAAAAATACTCAAATTCTAGTTTCTTGAACAATAAGGAAGAGGAATATGAATGAAGAATCACATTTAATGCATATGGAAGAAATATATTAGATTCGGAACTAGAAGAAGCTAGTTCAATGCTATGAAAATTGTGTTTTTGAAACAATTCGGACCAAAAAATATCTCCAGATACGGCAGCACAATATGTGGATAATGCAATAAGTTTATTATGACAAAATCGTGAATATTCAAATGTATCATCTTTATTGGAATTACAATCATTATTCATATCTTTACAAGAATCATATAATGGTATGTCAAATTATGATAAGATGATTAAATTATTTGAAATTCGAAGAATGATGAATGATGCAAATCTATGCAAATAATCATAGTTAATAATACTAAAAATAAGTCTTCTCTATGAAGACTTTTTTACTTGAAAATTTCAAAAATATGGATAATTAGAATAAGTATACATTTATATCAAATTTTAACAATGAAAATATCTGTAGTTTGTGGCTCAAGAGCAAGAGATTTAACGTTATTGTTAAAATTTCTTAAAATGTTAGATTTGCAAATTTTTAAAGATTTTGATGTAAATATAGTTTGTGACAGAAATTTTACAGGAAAAGAAGAATTAGATTTTTTTTCTTTTTTTGAGAAACAGAATTTAGAAATCATAAAACATACAAGTTTTTTTACAAACAATAATAGTGAATTTAATCCAAATCATAGATGATGAGCCAGCTATGTGCGTAATTTTGGGATTAAAAAAGCGAAAGGTGAATTTATTCAATTATTTGATGATGATAATGAAGTTGATTCAAAATTTCTAGAAAATTGCCTAAAAAAACGAGAAGAGCTTACAGAAAAAACTAAGTCTGAGTGTGTGATTTTACCTAGTTTGTATTATAGAGATACTGGTCAAATTCAAAATCAATGATTTTCATACTTTAACTATCGGCAATCTCGCCCAGTTCTCCATTTGTTAAATTGAAAAAGAAAAGCTCAGATACAAATGTTCAGTTGAAACTGAATTTTTAGTAAATCCTCTACCATTGGTAAAGCAAAATATGATGAAAAAATCGCACGAATTAGTGAGGACTTGGACTATACCTTATCTCTACATGAACAATGAATTCAGCTACGAGTATTTTCAGATTTGAAGGTAAGTCATCACGAAAGAGATAAAACTAGGCTTGAGCAAGCTCGAATATGATCGTATTCACAAGCAAAACAGAAATCAAGAAATCGATTTTTATTTACAAAAAAACACTGAAATAAAAAACAGCTTTTTCAATTCTATATATGCTGATTGCCAGGGTGTATACTTCGATTAAGTACAAAAGCAATTTTATTTTGAGGGAAAGATAAATTCAAAATCATAAAATGATTGCTAGCTGGAGTGAAGGAGTGATATAAACTCATACATAAAAAATAAATTTTAAACTAGATTTTCCATTGAATTTTGAATACTTTTATCTATTACTGTTATAGTTAAGCTTTTTTACTTACTATTATAAATAAAATGGCAGAAAGTACATTAAATGTCACAGAACTTAAAGAAAGATTTGTGGATGTGTCTGAAGTTATGCAAGCTGACATTAAAAAATTGGTACAATACCAAATTACGAATAAATCACAAGCAATTTTAAAGAAAATTTATGCAAAAAACGCTGATGCAAAAGTAACTATAGAATATACTATTATAAAAAATAAACAGTGAAAATATGAATCTGATTTTGTGTTTGTTTCAGATTGAGATAAATTTGTTGTAAGTTCTCATCAAGGATTTAAGGTTGCAACAGACCTAATTTCTCATGCATTTGATAAATGGAAAAGACATATTCTTGGATTTTGGGGAAAATTATTCAATAAATAGTACAAAAAATTAAAAAACATTTTATTTTTGTTTAAATTATTATGGCAGAAGCAACTAAAACAATCAGTAGGGAATGATATGAAAAACTAATCGCAGAATTACAGGAACTTAAACAAGATAAACTTCCTGCTGTGTTAGAACAAATAGCAGACGCAAAGGAATTATGAGATCTTTCAGAAAACTTTGATTATAAAAATGCTCTTGAGGAAAAAGACCTTATAAATTCAAGGATTAAGCAGATTGAAGAACTAATTGATGGAGTAGAGATTATAGATTCAGACAAGAAATCAGGAGTAAAAACAGTTTGATTCTGATCAAAAGTTATCGTTCAAATTGAAGATGATGATCCTCATGAAGTAACAATTGTTTGAACATGAGAAGTGAAATATCAACATGGAGAAACTCTTATTTCATTTGATTCTCCAGTCTGACAAGCAATTAGAGGTAAAAAAGCGTGAGACACCGTAAAAATGAGATTAAATAACGAAAGAAAGAACGTAAAAATTATTTCAGTTAAATAGTATTTGAAAAAGGCGGATCTTGATTAAAAGATTCGCTTTTTCAATTAAATTTTAAATCTGATTCAGGGCTATGTTATTAGATTTCATATTCCCACGTACATGTGCATGATGTTGAAAAAAATGAGATTATTTATGTCAAGAATGTAAAAAAGAACTTTATGCACATCCAGAAATATGTCCATTTTGTCACCAAAAATCCTCAGATTTTAAAGTTTGTAAATCTTGTTCAGAAAACCAAGTATTAAAATGAATTATTATTTGATTCGCATATAAATGAGTGGCAAAAAAACTAATTCTCAAAGCAAAATTTGCTCATAAAAAGGATGTGATTTCATTTTTAGCACAAAGATTGGCTTTATTAGTGTATACGAACCAACAATTAAAATCAAAATTTGAAAATAATCAGCTTTTTATTTCATATATTCCATCTCATTGGAGGAGACAATACTATGAGAAGTGATACAATCAGTCTGAACTATTGGCAAAATCGCTTGCAAACGAACTTTGAATTCCTATGTTAAAACTGGCTTCCAAAAAGAGCTATACAATTTCTCAATTACATTTGAATCGTGAAGAGAGAAAGAAAAATCTAAAATGAGTATTTCATATTGAAGATTTATCAAAATTACCAAATTGAAGTACTGTTTTGCTTATCGATGATGTAACAACAACAGGTTCGACATTGTCAGAATTAGCGAAGACAATACATAGTGAAAGAAGTGATTTGGATTTTCGATGAGCTGTAATTGCAAGAAATATGTGATAATTTTTAGTTATTGATGCGATAAAAAAATAAGAAGGTGGTGCAATGGTAGCACGCTGGTCTCCGAAGCCGGAAATGCGGGTTCAATCCCCGCCCTTCTTGGTTGAATTTCAGGCAATAAAGCCTGATTTTTTTTGTTTAAAAAAGTGGTCGATTTTTTGCATTATTTGACATTTTGAATATAATTGTAAATGATTTATAGACTAATTTTGAAAAAATGCCTGATGAAAATACAAATCCAGTATGAGTGACTCAAACTTCACAAAATAATCAAACTACAATAAATCCATCTTGAGATGATTTTGTGTTAGATTTTTGAGATGGGAAAGTTGAACAAAATGATAAAATTTCAGAAGTAGAAATTAATGATTTAGAAGAAGAAAAGCAGCAAGAAGAGAGTTGAATAGATGCAGATTTTAATGATAATCTTTTTGATGAAATAGAAGATAAATCAGAACCTAATGATGAAGTTCAAGAAGATAATATTGGGAAAGAGGAATCTAGTGGTGATTTCGACATTTCATTAGATAATAACGAAGAAATAGAAGATAATAACGAAGAAATAGAAGATAATAACGAAGAAATAGAAGACAATAACGAAAAAAAGGAAGACAATAACGAAGAAAAGGAAGATAATAACGAAGAAAAGGAATACAATAACGAAGAAAAGGAATACAATAACGAAGAAAAGGAAGATAATAACGAAGAAAAGGAAGATAATGACGAAGAAGTGGAAGACAATGACGAAGAAGCGGGAGACGATGACGAAGTAGAAGACAATGATTATAATATTTCATTGGATGAAAATCCAGATTTAGAAAACGAAATTAATAATGAAGCTTCAAATTTCTCAATAGATGAAAATTCGAAAGATGAAGCGAAAGATCGTACTGATAACGAAATATTTTTATCAGATGATGGTAAAGATTTTTGAGAAGTCACTCAAAATGACGATAACTTAAATTTGAATGAATGAAAATATGCAAATGAAGAAAATCATGATACCTATGTTGATTCAGGAATCTTTAATAATTCTGATGTTAGTGATGAAAGTTTTGGTAATGAAAATTCTGATAATTTTTGAGAAAATGAAAATGATACAAATCAATGAAATGCATCAGATTTGGAAGAGAATTTTACAAACAATGATTTAAATTATACGATGAATATTTCACAAGAACCATTGAATCAACCAGAAATTTGAGATTTATTATGAAATTCTTCTACTGATTTTACAAGGATGGAACCAGAAAATAATACCATAGAGACAGAGAATAATGAATCTTTGGAAGTAAGTCAAGGATTAAACAATATACAAGAAAATATTGGTTTTGAAGCAGAGAATAATGAAAACAACAACATAGTTGAAGAACCCCAAAAATTAATAGATAGCAACACAGAAAATCAAAGTTTTACTTTAGATTATAGTTATGCTGATTGAAATGGATTAGAAAATAGAAATGATAATTCTAATTCTAATGGAAATGAAATTTCTAATGAAAATATAGAAGGACCTAACAATTCAGAAAACAACGTAGTATCGGAGGAAAATAATGTAATTAGTGATAGAAATCAAGTAGAAAATACAGATCAAACTACGAGTCAACAAATTTCTACTTTGTCATTAGATCAGATTTTAGATACAGAATTAAATAATAATCCGCAATATGCAGATAATTCAAAAGCAGTACCAATTAATGTGCCTACAAACAAATGATTTTTCAATAAAAAAATGTTGTGAATTATTGCATGAATTGGATTATTTCTGTTGGCAGGTATTGTGGTAATGTCATTTTCATCAAAATCCTCGGATAAAAAACCATGAACATGAATAACATTAGATTGAGATCAAGTTGTAGAAGAATATGTGGATGATCATCAAGTAGCGGATTCTCCTGAAGATTTGGAAGGAGATTTTGACATGGATGAAGGTTTAGATGAAGATTATCAATGAGACACAACTATTCACGAAAGTACTGTGATAGTTCAACAAGATTTTCCTGATGTAGATCGGGAAGATCAAGAGAATGATGTATGAAATTATGAATTTTGAGATATAGAACCATATGTTCCTGATGAAAGTGATTATTCTAATGGAAGAGATAAGGATCAAGCGGAAATACTTGAGGTGTGAGATATTTTACCTATTATTTTAGACTATAAATCACAAGCAGAAATCTATTATTCTCAATGAGATGAAACTCAGGATAAAAAACTTGTAAAATATTCACTTCAAGCAATCCATTTATGTGATGATTATCAAGCACAGATTGAAAAAGAAGAATTATTAGATGAAGAAGATTTTTCATCATTTAAATCAAAGATTGAAAAAATAATGAAGAAAATGGAAGAATATCTTGGATGAGATAGCTATAGTAGTGATTATTATGAATTATAATAGAAAGATAATAAAGAGATATTAAACAATATGGTAAATAACACGTAAAATTATATATTTTTTGATAACAATCATTATTTATAAAATTTTGATTGTAAGTGCTAAAAATTTCATTACATAAGTAATATGTGATGATGTTTGAATAATATTTAATATCTCGACGAAAGAAATGAAATCTAATAGAATAAAATTAAAAGGAAAGAGGAATAATTGATACTCTTTTTCTAACACGCTAAGTTCTCATCTAGAAAGATTTATCAACTATCTACAATATACCAAAAATGCATCTCCAAAAACGATTGAAAATTATTCACTTTGGGTCAATCGTTTTATTGATTACGTTTGAGATATAGACGCCAGTGAAATTAAGATGATGCATATTCAAGATTTTAGAACATATTTAATTAAACAAGGTCTCAGTCCTAAAACAGTGAATTATCATGCAGTCG
>JAEEGI010017375.1_pt1 | contig 14766 bp, 9 predicted proteins | sample 8958751 | NCBI WGS metagenome assembly JAEEGI01 (sample SAMN16246545, study PRJNA631951) | gut metagenome | biome: gut microbiome; feature: rumen; material: KS-attached | host: Bos | place: Iran: Karaj | collected 2018-10
AGGGCCGCAGGACGCCGCAAGGAGGAGAGCGGAGAGGCCGAGGATCAGATGCTGGATGCTTTTCATAGGTATGTGATTATCTATGCAAAGATACCGATTTCAAAAAGAATCGCCAAAAAATAGTATCTTTGTCAAAGATTCGCTCCCGAAATGAAGTTGAAGGACATCTTCTCCGGACTCTCCGTCGGGAAGTCCGCGCGGACGGCCATCCTGCTGGTCGTCGTGGCGGCCGTCACGCTGGAGGCGACGTCGCTTTTCCAAGGCATTTTCGCGCGGAAGACCATCCAGGACGAGCTGTCGATGCGGGCGGAGAGCCGCCTGAATCTCATACGGAGCGAAATCATGGACGTCATCAACCAGGCGGAAGCCGCCGTCCGGAACAAGGTCTGGATCGCCCAGTGGGGCCTGTCCCATCCGGATTCGCTCGCGAGCGTCGGCCGTCTTCTGGTCCGGGACAATCCCGTCATCGTCGGGTCCACCGTCGCGCTGGTTCCCGGGTATGACCCGGATTATCCGCTGCTGTCCCCCTATACTTTCCGGTCCGGAGACGGGCTGGTGACCCGCTCGCTGGCCACCGAAACCTATGATTATCCCACCAAGGAATGGTTCATCAAACCGCTGGAGCGGAAGGAAGGATACTGGTCCGAACCGTATGTCGACCTCGGAGGAGGGGAGATGCTGATGACGACCTATTCCGTCCCCATCTTCGATGACGAGGGGCGGGAGGCGGCCGTCCTGACGGGGGACATCTCGCTGGACTGGCTGACGGATCTGGTCGGCAATCTCAAGCTGTACCCCCATTCGCGCAACGTCATGCTCAGCCGCAACGGGCTGTTCATGTTCAGTCCGCGGGAGGACGTGGTGATGGCCAAGACGGTGGACGAAGTCGTAGGCCAGCTGAAAGACAGCCTGTCCTTCAAGGCGCTGAACCGGGAGATGCTGGAAGGACGGTCCGGCAAGATGACCGTCCGGATCAGCGGCCGGAAAAACCACGCCTATTACGCCCCCGTCGAACGGACGGGCTGGTCGATGTGCGTCATCATCCCGGACAGCGACATTTTCGGCGGGATGCGGAAGACCGACCTGCTGACCCACCTCTTCCAGCTGCTGGGCCTCGTCATGCTGATCATCATCCTTCGGTATTCCGTCCGGAGCGAGCTCAAGAACAATGAACTCATCCAGCGCAAGGAAAGGATGGAAGGAGAGCTCCGTGTCGCGAGCCGGATCCAGATGTCCATGGTCCCGGACCCGCTCAAGAGCTTCCCGGAAAGGAACGACCTGGACATGTCCGCCTCCATCATCCCGGCCAAGGAAATCGGCGGAGACCTGTACGATTTCTTCATCCGGGACGGAAAACTCTTCTTCTGCATCGGCGACGTCAGCGGCAAGGGGGTCCCGGCCTCGCTGGTGATGGCCGTGACGCGGACGGCCTTCCGTACGGTGTCGGCCCGCGAAGGCAGTCCGGCGCTGATCGTGAGCTCCATCAACGACGGTATGGTGGAGATGAACGAGGACAATCTGTTCGTCACGTTCTTCTGCGGCGTCCTGAGCCTGGACACCGGACATCTGTGCTACTGCAATGCCGGCCACAATCCGCCGAGGGCCCTGACCGACCATATCTTCGCGCTGCCCGTGCATCCGAATCTTCCGTTGGGAGTCGTTCCGGGGTTCCCCTATGTCGAACAGGAGACGGACCTGCATTATGACGACGCCCTTTTCCTCTACACCGACGGCCTGACCGAGGCGGAGAATCAGCGGCAGGAGCTCTTCGGAGAAGCCCGCATGGAAGAGGCCCTCCACGGGAGAAAGAGCGCTGCGGACCATCTGAAGAACATGCGGCGGCGGGTCGCGGCTTTTGTCGGCAACGCCCCGCAGAGTGACGACCTGACGATGCTGTTCATCCATTTTCTCGGCCAGGCGAACACCCGTCACCTGACGTTGAAGAACGATATCCGGCAGATTTCCCGGCTGGCCGGATTCGTTGACGGATTCCTGGCGGAAAACCACCTGGAATCCGGCCTTTCGACGAAGATCAATCTGGCGCTCGAGGAGGCCGTGACCAACGTCGTCATGTACGCCTATCCTCCGGGAACCGAAGGAAAGATGGATCTGGACGCTGTCAGGGAGGATAGCAAACTGAAATTCACGCTGACCGACAGCGGCAAGGCTTTCGATCCCACCTCCGCGCCGAAGGCCGACCTGACGACCTCCGTGGAAAACCGTCCCGTCGGCGGTCTCGGCATCCATCTGGTCCGGACCATCATGGACCGCGTCAGCTACAGGCGCGCGGACGATAAGAATATTTTGACTATGATCATCAATATATGACCCCATGACGCCGTATCCTTTACTTGCTGTGAACCTGCTTTCGGAGCACCTGCTTCTTCTGTGCTCCGTTCTGATTTTCGCCGCCGTCCTGGTGACGAAGGTGGGGTCCCGTTACGGCGTTCCCTCCCTCCTTCTTTTCCTCCTGCTGGGGATGGTGGCCGGAGAGGACGTGCTGGGCGTTCGGTTCGACGACTTCGAACTCGCGGAGAACATCGGCCATTTCGCGATGACCATCATCCTGTTCACGGCCGGCCTGGAGACCTCCATTGCGGAGACACGCCCCGTCATCCGCCAGGGCGTGCTGCTTTCCACCGTCGGCGTGCTGCTCACCGTGCTGTTCACCGGTCTTTTCATCTGGCTGGTGTACGGCTCCGCCCGGGGCGGGGCTCTGTCCGGATGCCTGCTGCTGGCGGCCGTGATGGGCTCCACGGATTCGGCGTCCGTGTTTTCTGTCCTGCGCGGCAAGAAGCTTCATTTGCGGGAGAATCTGGGGCCGATGCTGGAGCTGGAATCCGGAAGCAACGACCCGATGGCCTACATGCTCACCATCATTCTGATGCAGCTGGTGTCGGACACGCGGAACGCGGCGGACACCGGAACGCTGCTGATGAACAGCTTCGGTCTTCTCTTCCTGCAGCTTGTCGTGGGCGTGGCCGTGGGCTTCGGCGTCGGCTTCGCCGCCCGGTGGCTGCTGGGCCGGCTGAACCTTGCGGGCAGCGCCCTGTATTCCATCCTCATCCTCAGCGTGGGCTTCTTCGCCAACGGCATCGCCGGCCTGCTGATGGGGAACGGACTGCTCGCGCTGTATATCGCCGCCATCATCATCGGCAACCGGTCTGACCTTCCCCACCGGAAGGAGATCCTCAACTTTTTCGACGGCATGACCTGGCTCATGCAGCTGGTGATGTTCCTGATGCTGGGTCTCCTGGCGCGTCCGTCCCTGATGCTGCCGATGATTGTCCCGGCAATCCTGATCGGTGTTTTCATGATGTTCGTCGCCCGTCCCGCCAGCGTGTTCCTGAGCCTGCTGCCTTTCCGGGAGCAGAGTTTCCGGGCCAAGACCTTCGCCTCCTGGGTGGGCCTCAAGGGCGCCGGCCCCATCCTTTTCGCCCTGTGCCCGGTGATCGCCGGGCTGGAAGGGTCGGACGACATGTTCAACATCGTCTTCATCATCACCCTTTTCTCGCTGCTCCTGCAGGGGATGACGCTGAGCCCCGTCGCGCGCAAACTGCGCCTCAGTTATGACGAGGATCCCAAGGCGGAGACTTTCGGCATGGAGATCCCCGAGGAGATGGGCATGCTCCGGGACCACACGGTCACCGAGGAAGATCTGAAGCAGGGCCCGACGCTGCGCGACATGGGCCTTCCGCACGGCATCCGTGTCATGATGGTGCGCCGGGGCGACTCCTATCTGGTTCCGCACGGCAGCATGCCGCTGGAAGTGGGAGACCGGCTGGTCATCATCATGGGCGATTCGGACGACTGACAATAAACCGATCATATGAAAAGACATTGTTTCGCATGGGTGCTCGCCGCCGTACTGGCGTTGGGCTGCGCCCCTGATGCGCAGGATGCGCTGCGTTATGTTCCCAAAGGCCAGACGGCGCTCGTCGACTGGGAGTTTTCCAAGGATGGCGCGAACTGGGAGGCGGTGACGGTGCCGCATTCGTACAATGCCGTGGACGGCAGGAGCGCGAAGTATTACCGCGGTCCGGCCGCCTATCGGTGCAGCATTGACATCAAGGATCCGTCGAAACCGGCATATCTGCTGTTCGAAGGGGCCGCGCAGGCCGCGACCGTCCGGGTGAACGGGAAAGAGGCCTGTGTCCACAAAGGAGGCTATACGGCCTTTGCCGTGGACCTGCAGGGCCTGCTGCAGAAAGGCGCCAACGCGGTTGAGGTCGTGTGCGACAACACGGAGGACATCGAGATGATCCCTGTGAGCTCGGACTTCAACAAGAACGGCGGCCTGCACAATCCGGCGTGGCTGTACGTGCCGGCGGGCGATGTGTATTTCGATCCGGCTGAATACGGTCCGTACCGGCTGCATGTCGTGCAGGAGAAGGTGTCGGACACTTCTGCGTCAGCCGTTGTTCTGGCGCAGGTCCATGGAGAAGCCGATGTCGTGCTGAACGTGCGTGACGCCACCGGAAAGGTGGCCTATACGCACACGGAAAAGGCCGTTTCAGGTACGTACAAGCATGCTTTTACGCTGGAAAACCCGCATCTTTGGAACGGTGTGGAGGATCCGTATCTTTACACGGTGGAGCTGGCGGCCGGGGGCGACAAGGCCATGACCGAGGCGGGCTTCCGGTACTTCTCCGTCGACCGGGAGAAGGGATTCAGCCTGAACGGGCGGCCCTATCCCCTCCGGGGCGTGAGCATGCACCAGGACAGCGACGGAAAGGCGTCGGCCTTGACCTATGCCGATTTTGACCGGGACTATGAGACGGTCCGGGAGCTGGGATGCAACTTCCTGCGGCTGGCGCACTATCCGCACAACGACTATGCGTTCCGCCTGTGCGACCGTATGGGCATCATCGTCCAGACGGAGATTCCGTGGGTGAACATCTGCGGCGTGCGTGCGAGCGACGCGTATTTCGACAACATCCATTCCCAGATGACGGAGATGATCCGGAACCTGTACAACCATCCCTCCATCGTGTTCTGGGGCATGTGGAACGAGCTGGACAGCTGGGGGAACCGGGAGAACTTCCAGGGCGTGCTGGACGCCCGGAGGGTGGTCGACGAGACCGCCCGGCTGTACGCCCATGCCAAGTCGCTGGATCCGACCCGCTATGTGGGCCTGACCGACGACAGCGTGTTCGAGCGGGACTTCTACACGGAGCTGCAGGCAGACTATTACTCCGAGAACCGCTACTACGGCTGGTACTACAGCCCCGGCGATTTCTCCGGCATCACGGAGTGCATGACCTGGATCAAAGACAACATGGGCCCGGCCAACATTTCGGAATACGGCGTCGGCATCAATCCCTATTGCCACACCTGGAAAGAGGAGGACATCCGCCGCTATTTCTCGGACGACAGGCACATGGAGGAATACGGCGACCGCTCCCACGAGTCCCACGCGCAGCAGATCGCCCGGATGCCCTGGCTCAATTTCACGTCCCTGTGGATCCTGTTCGATTTCCCGGTGGCGGACCGGCATGAAGGCTATCTGGACAGTGACGACGGGGTGAATTTCACGGAGAATCCAGACCGGATGTACATGAACGACAAAGGCCTCATCACCCGCGACCGGGCGACGAAGAAGGATGTCTTCTATCTGTATAAGGCCTGGTGGAACACCCGGGAGGAGACGGTGTATGTCGCCGGCCGCCGTCTCGCCGCCCGTCCGGCGGGAGAGCCCTTCACGCTCACGGTCTATTCCAACGCCCCTTCGCTCAAGCTGCTGAAGAACGGGAAGGAAACGACCGCCTTGGCGTCCTCGGGCGAGGACACCGGCGTCATCTGGAAATTCCCGGACTTGACAGTCGATGCGGAAGGCTCCACGTTCACCGTGGTATCCCCGTCCGGGAAGAAGGACGAAGTTACTTTCCGAGCGCTGTAACGTAGATATTCCGGATTTCCAGCGGACCGCCTTCGCTCTGGAGGGCGATCGGCCCTTCGGAGCGGTCGAAGTGCGCCTCGTTCATCAGGACGCCGTTGACATAGGCCTGGATGAAATTGCCCCGGCAGATGATTTCGGCGGTATTCCACTCGCCGGCGGGGTTCTCGGCGCTCTCCACGGTGCTGCGCAGGAAGCGGCCTTCGGTCAGCTCCTCGAAGGCGGAGCCGCCCGAGGCGATCATGTCGCCGGCGCGGCCGTTCATCAGGTTGACCTCGGCGCAGCGGGGCCAGACGGCGTCGATGGGCTCGGCATGCAGGAAGATGCCGCTGTTGGAAGGCTCCGCGACCCAGCGCCATTCGACATGAAGCTTGTAGTCCTTGAAGGACTGCTCCGTGACCATGTAGCCGAAAGGCTGGCCGGCGATGGTGATGGCGCCGTCCCTGACGCCGAAGACCTCCTCGGCGGGCACGTCGCTGTCCGGGGCGAGACGGAAGGTCCATCCATCCAGATTCTTTCCGTTGAAGAGTTTCGTTTCACGCTCTCCGCAGGAGAGGCAGAGGAGGATGCCCAGGGTCAGCAGGGCGGCCGGATTCCGTTTCATGGGGTCATTGCTTTGGTTTTCTTTGCAAACATACGGAATAATCTTCTAAAATACAGTATCTTTGCGGGCGCTTATGCTCGGAACCATCGTCAATACTGCCTGCATCGTCGCCGGCACCCTCATCGGGACCTTTTTCAAGAAAGGCCTAGGGGAAAAGTATACGAAGACGCTGTTCAACGCAATGGGCCTCGCCTCCCTCGCCCTGGGGGCGAATTCTTTCGTGGCGAACATGCCCAAGAGCGAGTTCCCGGTGCTGTTCATCCTGAGCCTCGCCCTTGGCGGCCTCATCGGCACGGCCCTGGACCTGGACGGCCGCGTCAAGCGCGTGCTCGCGAAAAAGGGCGGCGACAGTTTCGCGAAAGGCCTCATATCGGCCTGCCTGCTCTATTGTATCGGCACTTTCTCTATCGTGGGTCCGGTCCTGAGCGCCCTGCAAGGGGACAACACCTTCCTGTTCACGAACTCCACGCTGGACCTGGTGACATCGACCGTGTTCGCGACCACTTACGGCATCGGCATGATCCTCGCGGCGCCCATCCTCTTCTGCTGGCAGGGCTCCATTTACCTGGCCGCCACCCTGGCCTCCTCCAGCCCCATCTTCCAGGGCACGCTCGTGAACGAACTGGCCATCGTCGGCGGCGTCCTCATCATCTCCTCCGGCCTCTCCATCCTGGACATCAAGGACTGCAAGACGCTGAACTACATCCCCGCCCTGCTGGTCCCGCTCGCCTGGTTCCTGCTGAAAGGGCTGTTCTGAATCCCGTGTTCAGAGATGTGTACTTACCAGACATACATCACCGTATGCCACACTGCGACGAACTCTTCCAGGGTGAGGGGACCGTCGAGGGTGAAGCGGGCGTCGGTGCGGTAGGTGGAGGTGCCGTTGTAGACGACACCGTCGCGGACTTGGGCGAGGATGTCGGAGTTGTAGGCCGACGTGCCCCTGTAGATCTTGCCGTCCCGGACGGTCATCACGATGTCGGAGTTGTAATTGCTTGTCCCTTTGTACACTTTTCCGTCGCGGACCGTGTAGAGCACGTCCGAGCGGTAGTTGCTGCGGCCTTTGAAAATCTGGTTGCCGCGGACGGTGCATACGATGTCCGACTGGTAGCTGGAACGGCCCTTGTAGACCACGCCCGCCCGGACAGTGCACAGGATGTCCGAGTTGTACCGGCTGGTGCCCTTGTAAACTTTCACCTCCGTTCCGGAGAGGGACATCAGAAGAAGGGAGAGGAATAAAATCGTTTTCATATCGAGAGGGTCTCCTGCAAAAATTCTGCTGTTCCGGTCTGTTGATAACTTTTTTCGGAGAATTCGGGGCAGAGTGCTATCTTTGTTATCCAAGATTGAAGCGCCATGTCTTTCGTCCACCTGCACGTACATACCCAATATTCCATCCTGGACGGCCAGTCGTCCATCGAGAACCTGTTCAACCGCGCCGAGGAGCTCGGGATGCCCGGGCTCGCGATCACGGACCACGGGAACATGTACGGGGTCAAGGAGTTTTTCAAGTATGCGAAGCAGCATCCGTCGGTGAAGCCGGTCATCGGATGTGAGGTGTACGTGTCATTGGGGGACCACCGGGTGAAGGAGAAAGGATATTACCATCTGATCCTCCTGGCTAAGAACTACGAGGGCTACAAGAACTTGGTGAAGATCGTTTCCACGGCGCACATCGAGGGCATGTACTACCGCCCCCGCATCTGCCACGAGGTGCTGGAAAAATACCATGAGGGCCTGATCTGCAGCTCCGCCTGCATGGCGGGCGAGGTGCCGCGCGCCATTCTGGCGGGCGACATGGACAAAGTGGACAAGGTCGTCGAATGGCACAAGAAAGTGTTCGGTGACGACTACTACCTGGAGGTGATGCTCCACAAGACGGAGGTCCCCGGCCTGTCGCGGGAGGTCTACGACAGCCAGATGATCTACAACAAGGTCATCTTCGAGCTGGCGGAGAAGCACCACGTGAAGGTCATCGCCACGAATGACGTGCATTTCGTCCGGAAGGAGGACGGCCCCGTCCATGACCGGCTCATCTGCCTGACTACGAACTCGTACGTCGACGATCCCGGCCGCATGCGGTACACCCAGCAGGAGTACCTCAAGAGCGAGGAGGAGATGCTCGGCCTTTTCCCGGACCATCCGGAAGCGATTTCCAACACCCTGGAGATTCTGGACAAGGTGGAGGCCTATTCCATCGACAGCGACCCCATTCTGCCGGTGTTCGAAATCGATCCGGCGTTCATGGAGGGCATCGACGCGGAGATGGAGAAGTACAAGGACGTCATCGACGCGGGCCGGTGCGACAAGAAGGGCGGCTACCGCGGTGACGGTTTCTGCCATTCGGTCGCCTATCTGTGCCACCTGACCTACAAGGGCGCCCATGAGCGCTACGGAGAGGAGCTGAACGAGGAGCAGCGCGAACGCATCGACTTCGAGCTCAAGACCATCTCACGCATGGGCTTCCCGGACTACTTCCTGATTGTCCAGGACTATATCGCCGCCTCGCGCGCGATGGGGTCCATGGTGGGGCCGGGCCGCGGTTCCGCGGCGGGTTCCGTCGTCGCCTACTGCCTGAAAATCACGAACTTGGATCCGATCCGGTACCAGCTCCTGTTCGAGCGTTTCCTCAATCCGGACCGTATTTCCATGCCGGATATCGACGTGGACTTCGAAGACCTGACGAAGGCCCACAGCTATGTGGAGAAGAAGTACGGTGCGGACCACGTGTCCCGCGTCATCACTTTCGGTACGATGGCCGCGAAGAGCGCCATCAAGGACGTCGCCCGCATCAGCCGCGTGTCCATCGACGAATCCAACCGCCTCGCGAAGATGGTCCCGGACCGCCTGAGCGAGAAAAAGGAGAAGGAATATCCCTTCAATCCGAAGCTGGACGAACTGAAGCCCGGCTTCAAGGTGGTGGAAAAGGAGGTCGAAGAGGAGAAGGACGGCCAGAAGGTCCTGGTGAAGAAGATCTTCCAGCGGGGCATGGAGGATGTGGACGTGAAGATCACCCTCAAGAACTGCTACCGTCTGGTCCCGGAGTTCATCGAAGAGCTCAAGAACGGTCCGGAGCTGAACAAGGAGGTGCTCAAGTACGCCCAGGCCCTGGAGGGCTGCGTCCGCCAGGTGGGCATGCACGCCTGCGCGACCATCATCGGCCGCGGCGACCTGACGGAATTCCTGCCCATCACCCTGTCCAAGGATAAGGACACGGGCGAGTATGTCCGCACGTCCCAGTACGACGGCCACTACATCGAGGACGTGGGCATGCTCAAGATGGACTTCCTCGGGCTCATCACCCTGTCCATCATCCACAACTGCCTGAATCTTGTGAAGGAGCGCTTCGGCGAGGACATTGACATCGAGGCCATCCCCATCGACGACAGGCCCACCTACGAACTCTACGGCCGCGGTGACACCGTGAGCGTGTTCCAGTTCGAATCCGAGGGCATGCAGAACTGGCTGCAGAAGCTCCGGCCCACCCGTTTCGAGGACCTCATCGCCATGAACGCCCTCTACCGGCCCGGTCCGATGGACTACATTCCGGACTTCGTCGCCCGCAAGCAGGGCGAGCAGGCCATCGAGTACGATCTCCCGGAAATGGCCGAGTATCTGGAGGATACCTACGGCGTCACGGTGTACCAGGAGCAGGTGATGCTGCTGTCCCAGAAGCTCGCCGACTTCACCAAGGGCGAAGCGGACAAGCTCCGCAAGGCGATGGGCAAAAAGCAGATCGACATCCTGAACTCCCTGAAGGGCAAGTTCATGGAGGGCGGCATGAAGAACGGCCATCCGGAGAAGGTCCTGGACAAGATCTGGAAAGACTGGGAAAAGTTCGCCCAGTACGCGTTCAACAAGTCGCACGCCACCTGCTACGCCTGGGTGAGCTACCAGACTGGCTGGCTCAAATGCCACTATCCGTCCGAGTTCTTCGCCTCCTGTCTCACTTACGCGAAGAGCATGGAGGAAATCAAGAAGATCATGGACGACGCCCGCGGCCACGGCATCCGGATCCTGAACCCGGATGTGAACGAGAGCTCCGCCACCTACACCGTGAACAAGGACGGCGACGTGCGCTTCTCACTCGGCGGTATGAAGGGTTTCGGGGCCAACATCGTGGACCTGATCCTGAAGGACCGCGACGAGAACGGTCTGTATACGGACATTTATGATTTCGTGGAACGGATGGGCGGCGTGGTGAACCGCAAGGCGTTCGAGACGCTCCTGTACGCCGGCGCACTGGACGGCTTCGGCATCCAGCGCCGCCAGTACGAGCTCCCGGGCCGCAGCGGGCAGCCGTTCATCGACGAAATCGTCAGGTACGGAGAGCTGTACCGGAACGACACGGTCGATGCGGCCGCCTCCCTGTTCGGCGACATCGAGGAGATGAAGCCAGAGCGTCCGGTCGCCCCGGGAATGGTCGATGAACCGGAGGACCTGACAATGCTCCAGAAGGAAAAGGAGCTCGTGGGCATGTACCTTTCGTCCCATCCGCTGGACAAGTACCGGTTCGAGATGGACAATTTCACCACGTGTGACCTGGCGAACCTGGCGAACTACATCTCCGAGTGCGAGCTCGCCAAAAGGCCGGCCAAGGTGTGCGTCGCGGGCCTGGTGACGGATTACAAGCAGCTGTACACGAAGAAGGGGTCGCCTTATTCCAGGACGGTGCTGGAGGACTACTCCGGCAGTTATGAGCTGACCTTGTTCTCCAAGGACCATGAGGCTTTCTTCAAGTACATGGTCCCGCATGAGGCCCTGTTCATCGAAGGTGTCATTGAGGAGAAATTCGCGCTGCGGCAGGAGGAAAGGGCGCAGGGCAAGACCGCGCCGTACGCCTTCAAGGTCAAGAGCATCATGATGCTGGGCAATGTGTGCGAGTCGATGCTCAAGGCTTTCGGCATCAGCATCGAAACGCCGATGCTCAGCCCCGAATTCCGCAAGGGGCTGGTGAAAGTGATCAAGGCCCATGCGGGCGGCACCCCGCTGGAAGTATTCTTCTTCGATCCGGACACGCGTTTCCGCATCCAGATGAAATCCAACAAATTCCAGGTAGCCGTCTCCGAAGACCTCCTCACCGACCTCCGCCGGCTGGGCGTGGACAAGTACGAAGTCGTGAAAAAATAGTTAGAACCGCACGTTGACCGTCGCCTCCACTTCCATTCCGTAGAAGACCCCGGCCGTCCTCACTTTCGTGCGGAGATGGTCTTTCTCTTCGGACACTTCCGTGTCGACGCCCTGGAAGCTGAACCGTTCGTATTCCGCCCGGAGGATCACATTGACACGGCCGCCCGTATAGCAGAGACCGCCCCGAAGGGTGGGAGAGAATGCGGGCTGCCCCTTGTAACGCACCTTGAGGAGACCTTCGGGCATGTTCTGTTCCGTCTGGATGTGGTTGTATAGGGAGAACATCGGCATGGCGGTCGCGTTGAGCGTGAGGTTCCGCCGGCCTCCGGCCGTTTTCGGGTCGCGGGGGGCCCGGTGAAGCAGCACCCAGTTGAAAGAGTACCCGCCACCCAAGGAAACCTGCTGGGTGGTGTAGCGCCGCAGGTCCTTGAGCCGCTCCCAGATCGGGTCTTTGTCGTTCAGGGAGAAATCACCCTGCAGGTATTTCGCCGAGACCAGCCAGGATCCGGCGCTGCGGCGCTGGAGGGAACGGCCGCTGTAGACGGCGTTATAGACGAACCGGCGCCGGTTGAAGGCATAGAAAGCGTCCAGGGCCAGATTCCGCATTTCGCCTTTGTAGTCGGAGGCCAGGTTCACGGGCGGCTGTCCGTCCAGGACCAGCGTCCCGACCGGGCATTGGTGGACCTTGTAGTATCGGATCCGGGCGCCGTAGGACGAGCCGCCCACGCCGAAGGACAGATAGGAGTTGCGGTCGCCCTTCTTTTTGCCCAGCTGGACCCCGTAGCCGAGCCGGACGGAGCCGTAGCCGGCCGCAAGGCCCCATTTCCAGTACGGCTGGTTCTGCAGGCCGGTTTTCATTGTCCCGGTGATGATTTCCGCGTTGTCGCCGACGAAATTGTGGATGGTGATGTCGCTGGTGAGATCCGCCCCTAGGCGGATCGTCTTGCCTTCCGTTCCCACAACCCATTTGAGCGGGGATTGGAGGACATAGGCCGAGTCTAGCTTTTTGTCGGGGGCCGTCATAATCGCGAGGACCTTTTCGCCGAGGGCGCCGAGGCGGGATTTTTCCTGGGCGCCGGCCGCCGTGGCGAGGCTCCCCAGGAACAGGGACAGGACAAGAACGTTCTTGAGGCTCATGTCTGCAAAGATAACATTATTTCATTATCTTTGTATGGTGAAGATCCGTCCCGCATACTTGTTTCTGCTTCTTTTGGCGCTGTCCTGCGGGCGGCGCAATCCGGCCTTGCATACCGCCTCGCGGGTGGTCGAGGACCATCCGGACAGCGCGCTGTACCTGCTGGACGGGATCTCCCGGGTGGACCTGACGACGGACCGGGAGAAAGCGGAGTACGACTATCTGTCGGCGGAGGCATTCTACCGGACCTATTTCTTCCTGGATGATGCGACCGAGGCCGCGCTGGAGCGCGCCTGCTTCTATTTCGAAGAGAACGGGCCCGCCTTGGAGCGGATGCGCGCCTGGGAGCTGATGGGCACCATCCAGACCGCGCTGGGCCGATACGGCAGCGGCATGGTTTCCTTCCGGAAGGCCGGCGCCGTGGCCCGCGAGATAGAGCGCTCGCGGAACCGGCTGGGCATGTTCGCCCTTCTCATCGCGGCCGTCCTGGCTACGCTGGTGCTGTATTTCCGGGCCCGGAAGATCCAGACGGAGCGGCTGCTGGCTGAAAAACAGGCTGAGAACGAACGCTACATGTCCGCCGCGGAAGACCTGCAGTCCCGGCTGTCCGCCCTCCGGGCCGACCGGCCCAGACTGGGCGGCCTGGACACCCTGGACCGCCTGTGCGAACAGTATTATGTCTTTGAAGGGACGTCCAACCTGCAGCCCCGCATCCTGAACGAAGTGAAGGCCATCGTGGAAGGCCTCCGCAGTGACACAAAGGTGCAGAAGAACCTGGAACAGGCCCTGGACGAGCGCTCCGGCGGCGTCATGAAGCGCCTCCGCGCTTCCTTCCCCAAGTGGAAGGAGGAAGATTTCCTCCTGTATCTGTTCACCGCCTCCGGTTTCTCCGCCACCACCATCTCCACCTTGCTGGAGAAGGACAAGCCTTACGTCTACAACCGTCTCTACCGGATCAAAGAGCGTATCAAGGCATCGTCCTCGCCGGACAGCGAGGAGTTTCTGGCCTGTTTGGGGAAATAAGGCTCCTTAAGCCTCGTCGGAGGCTTTCCACCCTTGCGCCTTCACGGGGAATTCCACGCCTTCGGGGGTGACGAGGACACAGCCCGCTTCGGGCTGGGCCAGGTGGCCGATGACGTCGAAGGTCTGGAAGTCGCGGCGGAATTTCTCCAGATGCAGGATCGGGATGGTGAAGAGAAGGCGCATGTCGTCGCCGCCGTTGAACGCGGCCGAGACCGGGTCGATGTCCAGCAGCTTTCCCAGCTGGAAGGAGTTGCCCTCGAAGGGGATGTGGTCGGCGTAGACCTTGGCGCCGAGGCCGCTGTCGCGCTGCAGGCGCCTCAGCGCGTCGCCGAGGCCCTTCGTGACGAAATATCCGTAGGAGGGATAGATCTCTGCGTCTTCCAATTTTGACACCACGGAGGCGTCCAGTTCCGGGCGGAGATAATCGCCCACGAACATCTTCCACGCGGACATGTCCGGCTGTTCGCCCGACTTTTCGAAATCCTTCCGCCCTTTCTCCAGCACTTGCATGCCCAGATAGGCCGCGCCCAGGCGGCCGGAGATGCACAGCAGGTCCTTGGACTTCGCCGCCATCCGGCGTTTGTCGGTCAGCAGGGAGGTTTCGCCCGTGGCCGCCAGGCTGATGAACAGCCCGTTGGGGGAGGGCTGCAGGTCCAGGTTCACGGCTTCGAAGCCATGCTCCTTTGCGGCGACGGTGACGCCCGCCCACAGGTCCTTGACATGGCTGAAATCCAGTTTGGAGGAGATGCCCAGGATGACGTTGAGGAGTTTCGGATGCGCGAGGGCGGCATACAGTTCGCCCACGGTTCCGACGACGCATTTGTAGCCCAGGTGCTTCAGGGGGAAGTACACGAGGTTGAAGTCGATGCCCTCGAGGAACATCCGGGCGGCGGTATGGACCTTTCCGCCTTTCTCCGCGCTGTAGGTCAGCCCCGGCACGGGCTGATAAGCAGAGAGGCGATAGAGCTGGCCTATCGC
>JAEEGI010017377.1_pt1 | contig 14764 bp, 7 predicted proteins | sample 8958751 | NCBI WGS metagenome assembly JAEEGI01 (sample SAMN16246545, study PRJNA631951) | gut metagenome | biome: gut microbiome; feature: rumen; material: KS-attached | host: Bos | place: Iran: Karaj | collected 2018-10
CCGCCTCCGTCGTTGAGCACCACTACGGTCGGATTGCCGGTGGTTCCCTGCGGAGCGCCGCTGGTGCCCTGCGGTCCGGAGCTGCCCTGCTCGCCGCCCTCTCCGTCCTGCTCGACGGGCTTGTCGGGCATGGTGTAGTTGGCGAGGTCCTCGGCATGCACGGACATGAAGTACGGCGACACCGGATAGGCGTTGGTATCGGGATTGTGATACGGGCAGTAGTAGTCCGGGGTGTCGTAGGCCGAGTCAGCCACGCTCGCGGGGTTGAGCAGGAAGCCGCCTCCCCTGGAGCGGAGATTCTCTATGACGTACTTCTCGAGCGAGCTTCCGCAGGGCCTCGTGGTCGTGACCTTGAAGGTCGACAGGCCGTACTCGGCGCACATCGGGGTCGCGAGGTAGCCGCTGTAGGAGCAGACCTCCTTGATCTTGTGGGAATCGTCGGCCTCGGAGGGCTCAGTGCCCTTGATGAACTTCTCGGTGATGAGGTTGTTCCTTCCGTCGAGGTTGGTGGTCTCGGTGGCGAGCTTGCCCGACCTGCGGTCGACCGTCATGGTGACGAACTCGCCCCTCATCTCGAAGCTTCCGCGCTCGTCCATAGCGCCGACCTTCTCCATGACCTTGGCCCAGACCGACGCCGAGATGGAGCTCGCCTGGCGGAGCTCGACGTTCATGTCGTTGCCCATCCAGACCGCTCCGGTGTACTGCGGAGTGAGTCCGCAGAACCAGAGGTCGTAGGAGTCGGAGGTGGTTCCGGTCTTGCCCACGGAGGGCTGGGAGCTAAGCTTGGCGTTGCTCGAGAGTCCGTTGGTGACGGTGGTCCTGAGTATGTCGAGCATCAGCGAAGCGACCGCCTCGTCGTATACTTTGTGGGTGATGGGATCCGCGCTGAGTATGACGTCTCCGCGCCTGTTGGTGACCGTCGTGTAGCAGATCGGCTCGATGTAGGTGCCGTAGTTGCCGAAGGTCGAGTAGGCGCCCGCCATCTCGAGCGGGGAGATGCCGCGGGTCATTCCGCCCAGCGCCAGAGCCGCGGCGTTGAGGTCGTTGGAGGCTCCGGTAGTGACTATGCTGGTGATGCCCATGTTCTGCAGGTTCTGGACGACCATGTTGGTGTCGAGCTGCAGGAAGAGGTTGACCGCGCAGGTGTTGGTGGACTGCTCGACCGCGTATCTCATGTTCTGGAAGCCGCGGTAGCCGACGTACCAGTTCTTCGGCCAGAGCTTGCCGCCCTGGGCGATGGGGATGTCGTCAATGGGCATCGCAACGGTGAAGTTGCCGAGCCCGTCGACTCCCGCCTGGAGAGCGGAGGAGTAGACCGCGAGCGGCTTGATCGAGGAGCCGGGCTGCCTGGGCGAGGTCGCCCTGTTGAAGAGCCTCCTTCCCTCGATGCCGCGGCCGCCTATCATGGACACGATGTGGCCGTTGCCGTGCTGGATGATGACCATCGCGGACTGCGGCTCGATGATCCTTTCGTTGACCGTAAAGTACATATGGTCAAGAGTCAGGGAACCGTCATCGTTTCGAACGAAGGCTTCAGGCTTGTCGAGGAAATACTGCGCGGAGAGTATGAGGTTGCCCTCAGCGTCGCGGTCCTTGTAGGAAGCCGGGATGCTCCAGTATCCGCCGCTGTAGTAGTAGAACTTCTTGTCCTCTATCTCGTAGAGCCCCTTGAACTCCACGGAGTAATCGGTAGCGCCCTGGACCGTGGTCTTGTAGATGTTGAGGCGCTTGCCCTTGAAGATCTTGAGCGATCCGTCGGAGGTCCACTCGAACTCTCCGGGAGCGAGCCTGAAGTTGCCGTTCGCGTCGAAGTAGCTGGCCTTGCTGTAGACCATGATGTCGGCGGGGTCGGCGTAGATCCCGGACGCGCGGGCAACGGTGAGGTTGCCGCGGTCGTAGAGTATGTTGCCGGCGCGGTCGCGCAGGAGCGTGTTCATGTTGACGTCGGCGAAGTTGGAGTCCACGGAGTAGACGTCCTCGACGATGTCCTGGATGCTCTGATCCAGGGTGGAGTTGATCACGAGGCCGCCGCTGTAGACCATCTTGCTGGCCTGCTCTCTGGTGTAGCCGAGCTTGTTCTGCAGATCGGCCATGACCTTGTCAATGACGTAGTCGGAGAAGTAGGAGGTCGAGGCCTCGGTCATCGCGTTTCCGCCGGGCTTGATGAACTCGCGCACGCTGCCCGCGAGCGCGGCGCTGTACTCCTCGTCGGTGATCTTGCCCTGGTCGTGCATGTACCAGAGCACGAGATCGCGCCTCTGCTCGGCGCCGTTGTTGTAGACGAGGGTCCAGGTGTCGTCCCTCTCGATGATGTCGTACTGGTCAGGATCCTCTATGGAGCTGGACGGGAGGCGCTTGATCAGAGCGTTCTTGTCGGGGCTCTGCGGAAGCGCGGCGAGGGTCGCGCACTCTATGAGGTTGAGATCCTTGACGCTCTTGGAGAAGTACGCCTCTGACGCCGCCTCGACTCCGTTGCAGTTGAAGCCGAGGTAGATGGTGTTCATGTAGGCCTCGAGGATCTGGTCCTTGGTGAGGGCCCTCTCGATGACGATAGTGTACCAGGCCTCCTGGATCTTTCTGGTGATCGATCTCTCGGACTTGATCTCGGCCAGGTAGAGGTTCCTCGCGAGCTGCTGTGTGATGGTCGAGGTTCCGCCGATGCGGTCGGATTCGCCCTTGATGTACTGCCAGATGGCTCCCACCATTCTCACGTAGTTGAAGCCGTGATGCTCGTAGAAGGTCTTGTCCTCGATGCTTATGAAGGCATCCCTGAGGTCCTCGGGAAGGTCGGCGAAGGACACGTTGGTCCTCAGCGCGTCGCCCGAGAAGACGCTCTGCAGGTGGTTGCCGTCCTTGTCGAGAATGACGGAGTTCTCCGAGAGCAGGTCGTAGATGTTGGTCGGGTTGATCTCGGGGGTCGCCTCGATGATCTTGTAGACCCTGTAGCCCACGTAGCCCGCGCCGATTATCGCCACGGCGAAGAGGAAGGCGAGCAGCTTGAGGAAGATGTGCCTCTTCTTTTTCTTGGGCTTCTTCGCCTTCTTGGATTCCTTTTTCGCGGCCTGAGCCGCGGCGCCACGGCCCGCGGCCTTCTGCCTGTTCTCTGCCATATCTTCAGCGGGCTCTTTCCCCGCGTCTCCTGCCATGGGCATGGCGATGAGAGAGGACGCCACCATGAGCGTGTCGTCGCTCACGGGACTCTCTCCCTGCACGTCTTCCCTTCTGATGATGACGGTGTCGTCGCTGACGCCGCCCCTGTCCTCGAAGTCCGGCACGTCGTATCCGTCGGAGGCTGGGTCGTAGCCAACCTCGCCCGGATCGTAGGGACCGTAGGTCCCCGCTTCCGCGGGAGGCTCAAAGCCGCTCGCGGGGGGCTCGAAGCCCGAAGCTCCGTCCGCGGAGACGCCTTCCCCGGCCGCGCTCTCAGCGTCAGCCGCGTGCTCATACTGTTCCTTCATCCTGTCGAACGCGGCGAGGATGTCCTCCTCGTGCCCGCGCCTGGTGTTATCAGCCATTCAGCTCACTTCCCTCAAATATGCTCTCGGCGAAGGCCTTCGGGTCGAATTCGCGAAGATCGCTCATCCCCTCGCCAACGCCTATGAATTTCACCGCGAGATCGTACATGTCGGCCAGCGTGACGACTATTCCGCCCTTCGCCGTGCCGTCCATCTTTGTGAGTATTACGCCGTCGAGCTTCGCAGCCTGCGAGAACTCGGCCGCCTGCGAGATCGCGTTCTTCCCCGTCGTAGCGTCGAGGACGAGCAGATTCTCGCGCGCCGCCTCGGGATAGCCCCGCTCTATGACGCGGTCCATCTTCGAGAGCTCGTTCATGAGGTTCTTCTTGTTGTGGAGGCGCCCCGCCGTGTCGCAGATGATCACGTCGGTCCCGCGCGACTTCGCGGCGTTGAGCCCGTCGAAGATGACCGCGGAGGGGTCCGCGCCTTCCTTATGCATTATAACCGGAACGTCAAGTATCCCCGACCAGGAGACGAGCTGCTCCGCGGCTGCCGCCCTGAAGGTGTCGGCCGCGATCAGCATCACGCTCTTGCCCTGCTCCTTGTAGCGGTGCGCGAGCTTGGCGATCGTGGTCGTCTTGCCCACGCCGTTGACTCCGATGAGCATCAGTATGAGCGGGGTCTCGTCCGTAACGGCGTGGCGTTCGCCCTTGTCGAGCATGCCCGCTATGATGTCCGTGAGCGACTCCATGAGCTCCTCGCGGGTCCTGAGCCTGTCGTGGCGCACGCTGTCCCTGAGCTCCTCGGTGATCTTCATCGTGGTGTCGACGCCGATGTCGGACGAGACGAGGATCTCCTCTATCTCGTCGACGGTCTCCTCGTCGATCGTGGGGCGCAGCATTATGGCGTCCCCTATCCTCTGGGCCATCCTCCCGAAGAAGGAGGGCTTGTCAGCTAAAGGCATATGCTTTCCTTTCCTACATCTCGAAGTCTTCGCCGAGCCTCAGCGAGAGGAGCTTGGAGACTCCCTGCTCCGGCATCGTGACTCCGTAGAGCGAATCCGCGTGCTCCATCGTCGCCTTCTGGTGCGTGATGAGCGCGAACTGGGTATTCTTGAAGTTCTTCAGGTAATTAGCGAAGCGGTCGATGTTCGTCTCGTCGAGAGCCGCCTCCACCTCGTCCAGTATGCAGAACGGGGTGGGCTTGGACCTCAGCACCGCGAACATCAGCGCTATTGCGGTCATGGTCTTCTCTCCGCCTGAGAGGAGGTTGATGTTCTGCAGCTTCTTGCCCGAGGGCTGGGCCTCGATCTCGATGGCGCTGGCCATGGGGTCGGAGGGATCCTCGAGGCTGAGCCTCGCGTGGCCGCCTCCGAAGAGCTCGGTGAAGGTCTCCTCGAAGTTCTCCGCCACGCTGGTGAAGCTCTCCGCGAAGCGCGCCTTGATGGTCGCGTCTGTGTCGCTGATGACGGTCTTGAGCTCGTCGACGGCCTGGAGTATGTCTGCCCTCTGCATGGTGAGGAACTCGTAGCGCTCCTTAACGGCCTTGTACTCCTCGATCGCGCCTATGTTGACGGTGCCGATCTGGCGCATGCGGTCGCGGTACTCGCGGGCATCCTTCAGGCCCCTGGACATCACGAAGTCCTCCTGCTCGTACTCCGCCGCCTGTGCGTAGGAGATCTCGAACTCGTCCCAGAGCTTCTCCTTGAGGCTCTCGGTCTGGGAATCGAAGCGCGCCTGCCTGAGCTCGGCGTCGTGCTTCTTCATCTGCGCGTCGTAGAGCGAGCTCTCGGCAGCGAGCCTCTGCTCCTCGGCCGCGGAAGCCTCCTCGCCGTTCTTCTGCCTGAGGGCGGTGGTCTCTGCGAGCTGCTGCTCTATGGCCTTCTTCTCGGCCTCCATCTTCTCTATGGCCTCGTCGGCTCCCTCGCCGAAGGCCTCTATCTGCTTTCTCCTGATATCGTTGGAGCTGAGCCCCTCTCCCTTCTTGCGAAGGTCATCTGAGAGCTCCTCCTCGAGCTCCTCGAGCGCTGAGAGCCTGTCTCCGGCAGCCCTGAGCTCGCCCGCCGAGCTTTCCTCCTTGATGCGCTGGAGAGTCTCAGCCTCCCTCGCGGATTCGGCGGCTGCCCTGAGCCCGGTGAGCCCTTCGCTGAGCGCTGTGAGCTCGCGGGATATGGCGCCGGCGCGCTCATCGAGCGCGGCGAGCTTCTCCTCGGCCTCGAAGGCGTCGGCCCCAGCCCTGTCTATCTCGACCCTGAGCTCTTCGCTCTCCCTGGCGCGGCGCTCGGAGCTCTCGCGGCTGTCCTTCAGCATCTGCTCGTCCTGCTCCATGCTGCGCCTGAGCAGCGCGAGGTCGGTCTGCCTTCCCGCTATGCCGCTCCTGAGCAGCTCGAGCTGGGCCTCGGCCTCTCCGCGCCTTACGGTCGCCTTCTGCAGCGACTGCTCGGCTTCCGAGATGCGTTTGGAGAGCTCCGCCGACTGCTTCTTCAGCTCGCTCCTCTCGCTGCGCCTCGTGAGTATGCTGGCGGTGTTGTTCCTGACGCTTCCGCCGGTGATCGCTCCGGCGGCGCTAACTATGTCTCCCTCGAGGGTCACGAACCTGAGCCCGCGGTCCCTTCTGGACATGCTGACGGCGTTGTCGAGGCTGTCGCAGACGACGACCCTGCCGAGCAGGTATTCAGCGATCTCCTTCGCCTCTGCGGCGCTTCCGCGCCCCGAGAGGCTGACGCTCACCCTCTCGGAGGCGAGCCCGAGGAAGCCCCTGCAGCCGGCGACCTCTGAGACGTCGGCTGGCTTTCCCGCCCTTATGTCGGAGACCGGAAGGAAGGTCAGCCTTCCCGCCTTCTCCTTCTTGAGGAGCGCGATCGCCTCGCGGGCGGTCCCGTCGTCCTCGCAGACTATGTCCTGCATCTTGCCCCCGAGCTCGGTCTCTATCGCGAGCTCCCAGCCCCTGGGCACGTTTATGAGGTCTCCCAGGACGCCAATGACTCCGGGGAGCTTTTTTCCCATTATGAAGCGGACGCCTCCGCCGTAGCCCTCGTAGGAGCTCTCGAGCTCCTCGAAGAGCTTCTCCCTCGCGGAGAGACGGCTCCTCTCGAGCCTGAGCGCGGATATGCTCTTCTGCAGCTCCTCGATCTCGGAGGCCGAGCCTGCGGCCGCCTCCTCCTGAGCCTTCAGGGAATCCCTGAGGGAGCTCAGCGCCTCTTCCGCCTCGCGTCCGGCAGCCTCGGAGGCCTTCAGCTTGTCCTCGAGCTCGGCGGCGCTTCCCGCCTTCTGCTCGTCGTCCTCTGCGAGCCTCTCGAGCCTCCTCTCGAGGCTGGCCTTCAGGGACTGGGCGCTCTGCATCTCGGCGCGGACCTCGGCCTGGGACGCGGAGAGCTCCATGAGCTCGTTCCTCTTCCCCGAGGCGGCCTCCTCGGCCTCCCTGAACCTCCTGCCGGCGTCGGCGCTCCTTCTCGATGCCTCCGCGAGCCTGCCCGCGGAGAGCTCGGCTGCCTCCTCGAGCTCGTCTATCCTCGTCAGGAGCTCGCTCTTGGCGCTCTCCTGGCGCGCTATCCTCGCCTTTATATCCTCGATCTCCGCGGCGAGCCTCTCGTCGTCCCTGTCAAGGGCGTCGAGCTGCTGCGCGTTGAGCTGCTTCTTTCCCGCGGCGGAGCTTATGTCCTCGTTCTTGTACATCAGGGCGGTGCGTATGCCGTCGAGCTGCTTTTCGAGCTCTCCGCCCTTCTCCCTCAGCTGCCTGAGCTTCTCGGCGAAGGCGTCGCGGCTCGCCATGACGCCCGCGATCTCCTCCTCGATCTCCCTGATCTCCTCGTTAACGGCCTCGGTCTTGGAGCCTGCCTGCTCGATGTTCCTGAGTATGATGTTTATCTCTACTGCCTTGTACTTGTCCCTGAGCTCCAGGTACTCGGCGGCCTTTTTGCTGTCCTCCTCGAGCCCGCCTATGCGGCTCTCGATCTCGAAGATAATGTCGCTGACGCGGTCGAGGTTGACCGAGGCGGACTCGAGCTTCTTCTCGGCCTCCTCCTTGCGGTTCCTGTACTTGACTATGCCCGCGGCCTCCTCGAAGATCTCGCGGCGGCTGTCCATCTTGTTGCTGACTATGTCGGCGATCTTGCCCTGTCCGATTATGGAATAACCCTCTACGCCTATTCCGGTGTCCATGATCAGGTCGCGTATGTCCCTGAGCCTGCAGGGGGCGCGGTTGATGAGGTACTCGCTCTCGCCCGAGCGGTACATGCGCCTCGTGATCGCGACCTCAGCGAAGTCTATGGCGAGCTCCCTGTCGCTGTTGTCGATGACCAGCGTGACCTCGGCCATGCCCTTGGAGCGCCTGCTCTGCGTGCCCGCGAATATTACGTCCTCCATGCGGCCGCCGCGAAGTGACCTGGCGCTCTGCTCGCCGAGCACCCAGCGCAGCGCGTCGGAGACGTTGCTCTTGCCGCTGCCGTTGGGGCCGACTATGCAGGTTATCCCGTCCGTGAAGTCTATGCTCACGGGGTCCGCGAAGGACTTGAAACCGTTTATCTCTATGCGTTTGAACTGCATCTGCTACCTCTCGGGGAAAAGTCTTGCCAGCGCGTCGGACGCCGCCGCCTGCTGCGCGGCCTGCTTGCTCCTTCCGCTGCCTCTCCCCTGCTCGGCGCCCTCCACGAGCACCGCGTAAGTGAAGTTCTTCATGTGATCGGGGCCCTCCTCGGAGAGCATCCTGTATTCTATGGAGGCGTTTCCGCCCGCCTGGAGCCTCTCCTGGAGCTCCGTCTTGGGGTCGCTGAGTCTTGACCCCTCCTCAGCTTTTTCGGGCGCGAGAAGGCGCATTATGAGGCTCTCAGCGGCATCCCTGCCCCCGTCGAGGTATACCGCCCCTATGACGGCCTCGACGCAGTCGGAGATGATGGAGTCGCGCTCCCTGCCGCCGCCGAGCTCAGCGCCTTTTCCGAGCCTGATGTGGCCGTTGAGCCCCGTACTCCTGCAGACCCGCGCGAGAGAGCTCTCGCATACGAGGCCGGCCCTGAGCCTGGTGAGCTCACCCTCGGGCTTTTCCGGCCAGCGCCTGTAGAGCCAGGCGCTTATGACCTCCTCGAGCACGGCGTCCCCGAGGAACTCGAGCCTCTCGTTGCTCCCGAGATGCCCCTTGCCCTGCTCGTTGGCCATCGAGCTGTGCGTCAGGGCAGTGAGCAGGAGCTTCTCGTCCCTGAAGTGGTATCCTATGATCTCTTCTGTCTTTCTGAGATCGGTCTCCATGTATCTACTGCGCTTCCTTCATCGCGAGTATTATGTCGTCGGCTATGTCGGTGTCGGACATGGCCGCGGCGCGTATGACAGCGTTCTTCACGGCCTCGGCCTTGGAGGAGCCGTGCATCTTGAGCACGAGACCGTTGACCCCGAGTATGGGGGTGCCGCCGTAGTTGGAGTAGTCGAACTGCTCCTTCATGGCCTGCATGTCGTCCTTGAGTATGGCGCCGCCTATCTTGGTCCTGACGTTCTTGGTCATGACGTTCTTGACCTGCTTGAGCAGGGACCAGGCGGTGCCCTCGATGAGCTTGAGGACTATGTTGCCCGTGAAGCCGTCGCAGACGAGCACGTCCGCCGCACCCTTGGGGATGTCCCTGGCCTCGATGTTTCCCACGAAGTTGAGACCGCTCTCCTTCAGGAGCTTATAGGTCTCCTTCTGAAGTTCGGGTCCCTTGCCCTCCTCGGTGCCGTTGTTGATGAGCCCGACCCTGGGATCTGCGATCCCGTAGGCCTTTCTCATGTAAATGCTTCCCATGTGCGCGAAGCAGAGCAGATGCGAGGGCCTGCACTCGGCGTTGGCCCCGGCGTCGACGAGGAGCGAGAAGCCCTCTCCGCCGAGGTTGGGTATGGCCGCGACTATCGCCGGCCTCTCCACGCCCTCTATGCGGCCTATCCTAAGCAGCGAGGCCGCCATGAGAGCCCCGGTGTTGCCCGCGGAGAGCAGCGCGTCTGCCGCGCCGTTCTTTACGAGCTCCGCCGCGACGACCATGGACGAGTCCTTCTTGTGCCTCACGGCCTGCACGGGATGATCCTCTCCGGTTATCACCTCGGAGGCGTTCACTATGCGTATGTTTTCGGTCCTGTATCTTTTGGAGTAAGCGTCCACCATGGAGCGGAGAGTGCCCTCCGGCCCCACGAGTATTATCTCGTCGGGGAGCTCCTGAGCCGCCTGCACAGCGCCCTTTACTATCTCGGAGGGAGCGTTGTCGCCGCCCATTGCGTCTATAGCGATCCTCATTGAAAACTCCTTTATTGCATGACAAAATGCATTGCGCATAAAACAACACGATATTTTAGCACGGTGCGGGATTTATTGCAAACTTCCGGCCCCAATCTTGACAGAAACTACAAGAAAAGCGCCCGCCGTGAGGCGGGCGCCCTGCTTTGAACGGGCAGCGTGCTATATCGCGTTGAAGTTGGTGTTCTTGTAGGAATAGAGCGTGTCCGCCATGTCCTTTCCGTAATCGGCGGCGAAGTCCTTCAGCACCGCGGCGGCTATCTCCGCTCCCTCGGAGCCGAAGATGGCCTCGACGCACTCCTTGTAGGCGAAGTAGGAGTGAGCGCAGTGATACTCGAAGCTTCTGAGGTTCTCCGGCCTCCTCTTGAGGTCCATGCCGGGCTCAAGGCCGGAGGCGGTCACGGTCTGCACGCAGTGATCGTGGTCGTGCAGGGTCTGAAGGGTCCTGTACTCGAGCTCGGGGTTGAAGCCCCTGCAGATCGAGGCGTCGAGGTCGCTGCAGTACAGCAGTCCCTCCTCGGCGAGTCCCATCGCCTTGAACTGGGCGTGCCAGGGGCAGACGAAGACGTGCACCTCGTAGTCGGGAGAAAGGCTCACGACCTTCGAGGAGTTCGCGAGCCCGCACGCCTTGGCGGTCTCGGTGTTGACCCACTCGCCGTAGCGGCAGTAGGTCTCGTAGGTCAGCGGCTGGCCGTCGCGAATGGCTCTCTGGGCCATGCGGCGCCCCCTCTGCTGGGCGTAATGCCTGGTCGCGTGCAGGAACGCGGCCTTTCCGCGGTCCCCGAAGCGCTCCTCGAGGTATACGCAGTACTTGGCGGCGATATAGGCGTGCATCATCTCGGTGAATTCCATGGCATCTCCTTTCAAGTATCACTATTGCCGGGCAAGGGCATTCCACGTTATCGGCCCGGTTCCGGGCTGATCGCCCGGGCCTCAAACGACGCGAGTCCCGGGCGGCCCTCCAAGGGCCTCAACGCGGAATGCCCGCCCCGGCAGCGACTGTGCTAAAAGATCTCGTTCACTTCCCGAGCTTCGCTTCGACCGCGGGGATCCTGGCGAGGGTCTTCTCGAGCATATCCCTGAAGTTGGCGAGCTTGGCTCTCTCCTTCTCTATGACGGCGGCGGGGGCCTTGGAGGTGAAGGACTCGTTGGCGAGCTTGGCCTCTGCCCTGACGACCTCCTTCTCCAGCCTCTCCTTCTCCTTCTTCAGCCTCTCGTACTCGGCCGCGTAGTCCACGAGCTCGTCCATGGGCACGTAGATCTCGATGCCGGGCAGAGCGGCGGACATGGTCTCTCCGAGGCTGTCGTCGGGTTTCTCCCCTATGCTCAGGCCCTCGAGCCCCGCCAGCGAGCTGATGTGGGCTCTGGCTGCCTCGATGAAAGCGGCCTCGCGTCCCGCCGCGGCGAAGGCGGCGTGGAGCTTCCTGCCGTTGGGCGCGTCGGCCTCGGCGCGTATGTTCCTGATGGCCTTGATGCAGGCCTTGGCGGTCTCGATGATCTCGGGAGAATCGCCGAAATCGAAGGCGGGAGCCTCCGGCCAGCTCTCGAGCATGAGGAAGGGCTTCTGCCCCTCGAAGCCGGGCAGTGCGCTCCAGATCTCCTCGGTGATGAACGGCATGAAGGGATGGAGCAGCTTGAGGATGTCCCTCAGCGCCTCGACTATGACGGCTCTCGCGGCCGCCCTGTCGCTCTCCTCTCCGTTCCAGAGCCTGGGCTTGACGAGCCCGATGTACCAGTCGCAGAAGACGTCCCAGGTCAGATCGTAGATCTTTGCCGCGGCGAGCGCGAACTCGCACTTCTCCATGTTGCCGGTGATGTCCGCGATCGCGTCGGAGATGCGGCTGAAGAGCCACTTGTCCTCGTCCCTGAGCTCGGCGGTCTCAAGATCCGCGAGCGGCAGCGCGTTTCCGTCCTCGTCCTGAAGGTTCATGATGACGAAGCGGGATGCGTTCCAGAGCTTGTTCGCGAAGTTCCTGGCGGACTCCACCTTGTCGTCGGAGTACCTGATGTCGCTGCCCGGGGCGATGCCGGAGAGCAGCATGAACCTCAGCGCGTCGGCGCCGTATTTGTCTATGATCTCGAGCGGATCGATGCCGTTCCCGAGGGACTTGCTCATCTTGCGGCCCTGAGAATCCCTGACGAGGCCGTGGATCAGCACGTGATCGAAGGGGCTCTTCCCGGTCTCGTCCACACAGGCGAAGGCCATCCTGGCGACCCAGAAGAAGATTATGTCGTAGCCGGTGACGAGGGTGCTCGTCGGGTAGAAGTACTTGAAGTCCTCGCTGTCCTTGTCCGGCCAGCCGAGGGTCGAGATCGGCCAGAGCCCGGAGCTGAACCAGGTGTCGAGCACGTCCTCGTCCTGCCTGATGTGCACGCTTCCGCACTTCGGACAGACGGTCACGGGCTCGCGGGCGACGGTCATCTCGCCGCAGTCCTCGCAGTAGTAAGCGGGGATCCTGTGGCCCCACCACAGCTGCCTGGAGATGCACCAGTCGCGGATCTCCTCGAGCCAGTGGTAGTAGATCTTCTCGAACCTCTCGGGCACGAACTTGAGCTCGCCCGTCCTGGCGATCTTCAGCGCGGGCTCCGCGAGCGGCTTCATCTTTACGAACCACTGCTCGGAGATCATGGGCTCTACGACTGTGTGGCAGCGGTAGCACTCGCCGGTCGGGATGGTGAGGTCCTCGGTCTTGACGAGATAGCCCGCGGCGTCGAGGTCGGCGACCCAGGCCTTGCGGCACTCGTAGCGGTCCATACCGGCGTACTTGCCGGCGAGCTCGGTCATCTTCGCCTCCTCGTCGATGCAGACGAGGATCTCGAGGCCGTGGCGCTGTCCCACCTCAAAGTCGTTGGGATCTGCAGCCGGGGTGATCTTTACCGCGCCGGTGCCCTTCTCGGGATCGGGATAGGGATCGGCGATGATGGGGATCTCTCTGTTGACGAGCGGAAGCAGCACGGTCTTTCCGACCATGTCCTTATAGCGCTCGTCGTCCGGGTTGACCGCGATCGCGACGTCGGCGAACATGGTCTCGGGACGGGAGGTCGCTACGGTGATGCCCTCGCTGCCGTCCGCTCCCGGATATCTGAAGTACCAGTACTTGCCCTGCCTGTCGACGTGCTCGACCTCGATGTCGGAGAGCGCCGAACCGCAGACCGGGCACCAGTTGATGAGCCTCTTGCCCCTGTAGATGAGGCCCGCCTCGTAGAGGTTACAGAAGTGCTCGACTACGGCCTTGTTGCACTGATCGTCCATGGTGAAGCGCTTGCGCGACCAGTCGCAGGAGTCGCCGAGCTTCCTCGCCTGGCGCTCGATGGTCCCGCCGTACTGCTCCTTCCAGGCCCAGACGCGCTTGAGGAACTCCTCGCGCCCGAGGTCCTCCTTGGTGAGGCCCTCCTCTGCCTTGATCTTCTCGACGACCTTGACCTCGGTCGCTATCGACGCGTGGTCGGTGCCGGGAAGCCAGAGTGCGCTGTAGCCCTGCATCCTCTTGAAGCGGATCAGGACATCCTGAAGGCTCTGGTCGAGGGCGTGGCCCATGTGGAGCTGGCCGGTGATGTTGGGAGGGGGCATGAGTACCGTGAACGGCTTCTTGTCCGGATCGCGCTCGGCCCTGAAGGCTCCCGAGGACTCCCAGGCCTCGTAGATGCGGTCCTCAAAGGATTTGGGATCGTAATTCTTGGGTAGATTCTTCTGCATTTTTCCTTCCTCTGCTCTTACGCGCCTTCGCGGCGCCCGATCGTGATGAATAAAATCCGCCCCATGGGCGAACCCAAAGGACGGATGTATCTCCGCGGTACCACCTTTGTTCCCGGACTCTGCCAAGGCTTCCATCCGGGCTCTCATTAGCGTGCCCCTTCGCGCCGGGCGACCTTCATCCTCCGGTACCTTAGGAGCTCTCAGCCGGCGGCTCCTTCTCTGTACGGGTCCTAAAGGACTACTCCTCCCAACAGGGCTTATGCAATTACCCTTTTTTATACTTGAAAACGCGGCGGATGTCAAGAGAAAACGCGCCCTCCCGGGCGGGAGGGCGCGAATGCTGCGCGGGGCGCGGATGCGGAAGGCGGGCCTTCGCCCGCGGATCCCCCGCTGCGCAAGTATCCTTACTGCTTGGCCAGGAACTCGTTGATTGCCTTGCCGAGGGCCTCGGGCTGCTCGTAGGGAACGAGGTGCGAGGCGTCCTTGATGAGCACGAACTCGGCTCCCGGGATGCCGTCGGCTATCTCCTTGCCGAGCTCGGGCGGGTTGATCCCGTCGTACTCGCAGGAGATGACGAGGGTCTTGCAGGTGACCTTCTCATAGTCCGGCGAGAGGTCGAAGCCGGCGATGGAGAGGCTCTCCGCGGTCTTCTCCTCCGGGGTCATGGGGACTCCGGTGAGCGCAGTCAGATCGATCTGCATCTCTCCGCTCTTCATCTTGCGCAGGCTCTCCGGAGTGAGCGCCGCTGCCAGGATGAGCTCGAACATCTTCTCCTGCGGAAGGGTCGCCATGTCGTAGCCGGCGTCGGTGACGATCTTCTCCACGGAGGAGGTCTTCCCGTTCGGCTTGGAGGCGAGCAGGATCAGGTGGTCGATGAGTTCGGGATATTTCTCTCCGGTGTTGAGCGCGATGTAGGAGCCCATGGAGTAGCCGAGCAGGTCGGCCTTCTCGTAGCCGAGGGCCTTGATGAGCGCCGCGATGTCGTCGGCGTGATCCTCGAGCTTATAGGCGGCGGGCTTGCTGCTCTTGCCGTGTCCGCGGACGTCCACCGCGATGTACTTCCTGCCCTCTCCGAGTATTCTGGGGAACGCGGCCATGGTGTCCTTGTTTCCGGTGAGCCCGTGAACGAGGATGAGGGGCTTGCCCTCTCCGGTCTCCTCATAGCACATGGTGATCCCGTTGATGTCGATAAACTTTTCCATAGAACAATAGCTCCTTTCTCTGAAGGTGATATTGGACATATTATTGTTTATATTATATCAAAATACCGGAGAGAAGCTCCGGTATTTTGCGGGTCTTGTGATGATTTGACAGCGCTGAGGGCTGCCTGAAGCTCTAGGCCTTCTGCTCCTTCTTGGCTGGA
>JAEEGI010017378.1_pt1 | contig 14763 bp, 11 predicted proteins | sample 8958751 | NCBI WGS metagenome assembly JAEEGI01 (sample SAMN16246545, study PRJNA631951) | gut metagenome | biome: gut microbiome; feature: rumen; material: KS-attached | host: Bos | place: Iran: Karaj | collected 2018-10
CAGGAGAAGGAAGCCAAGCAGAAGGAAAAGGAAGCCGAAAAGAAGCAGAAGGCTGCCGAGAAACGGAAGAAGCTGGCCGACAAGGCCAAGAAGGCTCAGGAAAAGGCTGAAGATGCTCAGAAGAAGGCTCAGAAGGCCGTACAGAAGGCAGCCGAGAATCCTGGCGACCTGAAGCTGCAGGCCAAGTCGATCAAAGCCCAGCAGGCAGCGCAGAAAGCAGCCGACAAAGCGGCCAAGGCAGCCAAGGCAGCAGACTAATAAAAAAGCTCACCAGAACGGTGAGCTTTTTTAGTTAGGGTAGGGGACTTACTCGCCCTTGATGGCAGCTACGCCGGGCAGCACCTTACCCTCGATAGCCTCGAGCAGGGCACCGCCGCCGGTAGAGATGTAGCTCACCTGGTCGGCCAGACCGAACTTGTTAACACAGGCCACAGAGTCGCCACCGCCAATCAGCGAGAAGGCACCCTCAGCCGTAGCCTTGGCAATAGCGTCGCCGATGGCGCGGCTGCCAGCCGTGAAGGCGTCGCACTCGAACACACCGGCAGGACCGTTCCACAGGATGGTCTTGGCTCCGGCGATGGCCTCCTGGAATGCCTTTTGGCTCTCAGGACCGGCATCGACACCCTCAAAGCCTGCGGGCACCTTGTTGGCGGGGCAGGTAATGATCTGGGCACCCTCCTTGACGGTCATCGTACCGAAGTCCAGGCCGTTGGTAGCCGTGCAGTCAGTGCCGAGCACCAGCTCAACGCCGTTCTTCTTAGCCAGCTCCTCAACGCCGAGGGCAACATCCAGCTTGTCGAGCTCGACGATAGAGTCGCCGATTTCGCCGTCGTGGGCCTTGGCGAAGGTGTAGGTCATACCACCGCAGAGGATGAGCTTGTCAACCTTGCCGAGCAGGTTCTCGATGATACCGATCTTCGAGCTGACCTTCGAGCCACCCATGATGGCCACGAACGGGCGCTTGATGTTCGACAGCACGTTGTCAACAGCCTGCACCTCCTTCTCCATCAAGAGGCCGAGCATCTTGTTGTCGGCATCGAAGTAGTCGGCGATGACAGCCGTAGAGGCGTGCTTGCGGTGAGCCGTACCAAAGGCGTCCATCACGTAGCAGTCGGCATAAGAAGCCAATGTCTTGGCAAACTCCTTCTGCGAAGCCTTCATGGCCTTCTTGGCCTCGTCGTATTCAGGCGTACCCTTCTCTACACCCACGGGCTTGCCTTCTTCCTCGGGATAGTAGCGCAGGTTCTCAAGCAGCAGGGCCTCGCCCATCTTCAGGGCGGCAGCAGCCTCCTGAGCCTTGGCACAGTCGGGAGCGAAAGCCACGGGAACACCCAGAGCCTTCTCCACAGCCTCACGGATCTGACCCAGCGAGAGCTTCGGGTTTACCTTGCCCTTGGGCTTGCCCATGTGCGACATGATGATCACGGCACCGCCGTCGGCCAGAATCTTCTTCAGCGTGGGCAGGGCACCGCGGATGCGGGTGTCGTCAGTAATCTTACCATTCTCATCGAGGGGCACGTTGAAGTCAACGCGCACGATTGCCTTCTTACCGGCAAAGTTCATTTCGTTAATTGTCATAACTTTGTTTTACTGTTTATAAAGATGTGTTGTGCTTCTATTCTTATTCGTCGAAGATATCGAGGCGGCTGTCCTTATAGTATCCACCTTCAACCTCTGCTTCTTCATTAACGATACTGACATCCATCAACTGTTCAGTCTCAACCTCAAGCACCTCGATGCTTGGCTTATCGTATTTCTTCATAATCTTGTCCTCCTTCTCTAATTATTTAACAATCATTTTCTTACCATTGATAATATACAGACCCTTCTGTGGAGCAGCCACCTTGCGGCCCTGCAGGTCGTAGACGTTCTTGTCTGCAACGGTCTCAATAGCCTTGATGCCAGTTGTCTCGCCCTCGACAACAATCTTCAGCTCGCGGGCACCGGTTGCGGTCACGTCGTATTTAGTAGACAGATATGCCTTGCCAGCCTTCAGTGTGGCACCAGCCTCAGTTGCCTTCTTGAATACGCCATTCTGCAGGATGTAGTTGTACTTGGAGCTTTCCTCCTCATTGTAAACCACCTTAGTGTCTTCTGTCACGCCGAATAGTTCGTTGTTCTTCAGTGCCTCAGCAGATTCAATCAGCTTTACAGTGTGTTCTCCGGCAGTTCCCTTCAAAATAACGCCTCTGTTGGCGGGAACCTCACCACTTTCCACCTCAGTCAGAACGACGACACCATCGTTTACTTTTGCGGTGTAGACAGCGATGCCTGACTCACTAAAGTCGAGTGCCATTTTGCTACTAAAAGCGGTGTAATCACTACCTATTTCCATGGTGAATTCTGGCTGTGTGTAGGTTACCTTGAGACTGCTCATAGCAGCGTTCTTCGATGTGCTTTCGTATGTGAATGTCACTTCCTGAGCCATACCTGACCATGTGCCAGAGCTAATTTTTCCTGTATTAGCCTTCAGAGAACCGGCAAGTCCATCGATGGCAGAAATATAATAGCCCTCGGGAGCCGACAATGTCATATATGAATAGGGTTCAGTTTTTCCATAAAGTCTTAGAGTGTAGGTGGTCACGCCTTCAGACGAACCAATGTACCAGCGTACTTTACCTCCAGTCTTCATTGTGATGTTGCCGGCTGTCCAAGTTCTCTCTTCTTCCACATAAACATTCTCAGAAGTAGGAGCCATTCCCGAACCATAGTCCTGGAACAGGCTGAAGTCAAACACGGCATCCTCGGACTCAGCAGCAGCTACGAGGATTGTCAGCGAAGCGGTGCTTGCAAAGAAGTCGTTGTTTTCCTTTGTCACAGCAGTAATCTTGACCACACCAGGAGTACCCGTAAGCGTGATGTTTCCATCGGCATCAACAGTAGCGACCTTTGTGTCGGAACTTTCAAATGATTTTTCACCTGTAGAATTCGTGGTGTAACTTACAGAAATGCTATTGTTGGTCAATACACAGATAGACGAAACCTCTTCACTGCCAGAAACCCAAGCACTGACAGGAGCCTCTTGTTCAGCACTTACAACCTCTACAACGTCATCTGTGTTAAGCGGGCTAATTTCTAATGTTTCGTTGAACACGATGACAACGCCAGTGACATCGTAAACTTTACCATTCTCCAAAGCGGGATCTGAAGAAGTGAAATTCTTGTAATAGGCAATCTTGTTGGTTCCGTCAGTGAAAGTCTTGTCCGAGCTATTATAGGTCAACCCCTTTAGCGTAACCAGAAGACTTTGGTTGGCAACGGTAATCTCGCTAAGCGTCTTCTCAACCGGAGTTACTGTGCCAGGAGTAATGGTCAAATTTTCATCGCTAGCTTTAACTCCTGTGATTTCAGTCTGTCCTCTATAGAGTACCAAAGTGGTCTCTATGGTTCCGTTAATAATGTCTCCTGCATTCAGACCATGTCCGTCTGTATAAACCAAGGCACCATACGTTCCGTCTGTAATATATGCATTCTTTCCTTTTGCAGCTGTCACCAAAATGTTGTTGAAAGAAAACTTGATGGGAGTCTCTGTTGCTGTGGCATCTTTCTGTAGATTGCCAATCGTGTTATATTCAGGAAGTTCCGAAGCGGCTGCTTTAACGGTCAGTTCGTAGCTGGCTTCGCTTTCCTTGTAGTCTTCGTTGCCTTCGAAGGTTGCCTTAATAGTGGTTTCGCCTGGATTTACCAGCGTAATGGCACCAGTACTCTCGTCGATGGTGGCAACATCTGTGTTAGAACTGCTCCATTTAACTGTAGCCGAAGCGACCGGTTCACCAGCTGCAGTTACGGTTGCTTTAGGGCTAATCACTTCATCGCCCATGGTGACTTCTGCAGACTTGTCACTGATGGTCAGAGTGGTCTCAGTGCGGGTGTCACTAACGTCAACTACTTTTTTATACAATGTCAGAGCACCACCCGTACCTGTTGAATAACAAGCAAAACCGTAAGTGGTATTTTTGCGCAAATTACTATTGACCTTTGCAGCAGCATTAGCTTTGTTGACAAATTCGTAAGTAGACTCCCCTGTTATCGTCCATAGGGCTTTATCATCAGTTCCTGCATCAAGAAGGGCTGCTTGGTTTTTAGTTCCAGTGCTTGCTGCATATTTACCTTCTTTGGCATTATAGATTGTGTAGTAATCTCCATTGGCGGTAATGGTCCAAACGATACTTGCATCAGGTGAAGAAATCTTTTTTGCTGTTATTTCATCGTCACTAATAGTTACATATTGTAAACGATTGGAAGAAATTGCAGCTTTCATTGCTCCATTTGTATAGGCAATAATGTAGTCACCTTCAGTGATTTCCCCACTGTATCTTTCGTAGACATCGGCCCACGCCGAACTAACTCCAAATAGCATAGCAACTAAGAGGAGCAACAATTTGAAATGTAGTTTTTTGCTCATTTTTGTATACTTTTTAGTTAATAATATGGTTATTCAGAACAATAATCATTGTAATACCGTGCAAAGGTAATCATTTCTGCTGAAACCACCAAACATTTTAATCTTTTTCACACACGTATGCGCGTAAAGTGAATAGGCAATGGCGGAAAAGAACCAGCACTTCCTACACCTACTCTCATTTTCAGCAGGTTACGGCCGGTTAACCTACACCTGAACCAACACCTGAGCCTACACCTGGCAATGATTCGCAGGAAGGTTCGATGTTCCGTCGTTCTGAATATTCATACAGTTCATGGCGCGGCGCCTCGTGTTTATAAACCGCCGCCTCTTGGGCAAAACCCGGCGCCTTTTGCTCGTAAACCGCCGCCTTTTGTTGGAAACCTGTCGGATGGCAGTCGTTTCCTGGCTGTTTTGCCTAAATATTCATTTTGGTGAATGAATATACGGTTTGGGCTTAGGTGTAGGAAGTGTAGGAAGTGCAGGTTCTTTTTTGCTATTCGCTATCAATATGCGCGCGTAAGTGTTAATAATGCGAAAAAGCAATGACATGTCGCAGATTATTCGTACTTTTGCCGATGAAATGAAAGACTCAGTGATTATTCTCAGCGGCGGCATGGACTCCGTGACGCTGCTCTACGACCAGCAGGAACGCATAGCGCTGGCCGTATCGTTCGACTATGGTTCGAACCACAATGCACGTGAGATTCCCTTTGCCCGACTGCACTGCGAGCGGCTGGGTATTGAGCATCTGGTGATACCCCTGCGGTTTATGGCGCAGTATTTCGAGAGTTCGCTGCTGCAGGGTGCCGACGCCATTCCCGAGGGCCATTATGCCGATGACAACATGAAGTCGACCGTCGTGCCCTTCCGCAATGGTATCATGCTCTCGGTGGCCATCGGACTGGCCGAGAGCCGTGGGCTGAAGCATGTGATGATGGCCAATCACGGCGGCGACCACACCATCTACCCCGACTGCCGGCCGGAGTTTGTGGCGGCCATGAGCGAGGCGGCCCGCACGGGAACATTTCCCGGCATCACGCTGCTCTGTCCGTTTACTAGCCTGACGAAAGCCCAGATAGCCGCTCGAGGATGCGAAATGGGCATCGACTACGCCGAAACATGGTCGTGCTATAAAGGCGGCGAGCGCCACTGCGGCCGCTGCGGCACTTGCGTCGAGCGGCGCGAAGCGCTGGCTGATGCGGGTATCGACGACCCGACGGAGTATGAGGGTGAATAAAAAGAAACGAGCGGCTTAAACCGCTCGTTTTCTGATTGTTTACTGCTGTAGCAGATACTGCTTGAAGTCGCTGAACTCCTTGGTCATCGGGACGCTCTGCTTCTCGCCGCGCATGAAGGCGGCCAGACGCTCGGGAATCTCGACGTCGATACCGAGGATGTCGTCGACCTTCTCCTTGAACTTGGCGGGGTGGGCCGTCTCGCAGAACACGCCGACCTCGCCCTCCTGCAGTCCGTCGACGAGGGCCTGATAGCCGCAGGCGCCGTGGGGGTCGAGCACATAGCCCGTCTCTGCGTAGCACTGGCGCATAGTCTCGTGAATCTGGTCGTCGGTGTAGGTGGCGCCGCTGATGAGGCTTGCGATGCGCTCGTGGCTCTTGCCGTAGAGGTCGTAGATGCGTGCGAAGTTCGAGGGATCGCCCACGTCCATAGCGTTGGCTAGCGTCTGTATCGAGGGTTTTGGCTCGTACTTGCCCGTCTGCAGATAGTTATAGAAGACGTCGTTGGCATTGTTGGCAGCGATGAACCGCTTCACGGGCAGTCCCATCTCGTGGCCGAAGAGCGCGGCGCAGATGTTGCCGAAGTTGCCAGAGGGAACGCACATCACTAATGATTTACGATTTACCGATTTTCCATTTTCGATTTCCTTCATGCGGGCATAGGCGTTGAAGTAGTAGAACGCCTGAGGCAGGAAGCGGGCCACGTTGATGGAGTTGGCCGACGTGAGCTTCATATGCTTGTTCAGCTCATCGTCCATGAAGGCCGACTTCACCAGGGCCTGACAGTCGTCGAAGACGCCGTCGACCTCGACAGCTGTGATGTTCTGGCCCAGCGTCGTGAACTGGCACTCCTGAATGGGGCTGACCTTGCCCTTGGGGTAGAGCACGTAGACGTGGATGCCCTCGACGCCCAGGAACCCGTTGGCTACAGCCGAGCCCGTGTCGCCAGAGGTGGCTACGAGGACGTTCACCAGGTCGCTCTTGCCCTCCATGCGTATGAAGTACTGCAGCAGACGGGCCATAAAGCGTGCGCCGACGTCCTTGAAGGCGAGGGTGGGGCCGTGGAACAGTTCCAGTGAGTAGATGTTGTCCTTGACTTTCACTACAGGGCAGTCAAACTGTAACGTGTCGTAGACGATGTCCTGCAGGGCGTCGAGGTCGACGTCTTCGCCGAAGAAGGCACTGGCCACGTTGTAGGCGATGTTCTGGAACGTCATGTCCTGAATGTCGTCGAAGAAGGCCTTCGGCAGTTTCTTGATTTCCTGTGGCATGTAGAGACCGCGGTCCTCTGCCAGTCCTTTTACCACCGCCTTGTGCAGGTCGGCAATCGGAGCGTTTCCGTTGGTGCTGTAGTACTTCATAACTATTTGGTAATGTGAATATTGTTCGTTTTTGTTTTAGACAACCTCGATGCCCTGCTGGCGGCACAGTTCGAGGCTCATCTCCTTCAGCTTGAACTTCTGGATCTTGCCTGAGCCGGTCAGCGGGAACTGGTCGATGAAGAAGACGTACTTAGGAATCTTGTAGCGGGCTATCTTGCCGCGACAGAACAGCTGCACGTCCTCGGGCGTCATCTTCGCGCCCTCCTCCAGGATGATAAAGGCGCCGACGGCTTCGCCGTACTTCTTCGACGGTACGGCAGCCACCTGTACGTCGCGGATGCCGGGCATGTGGTAGAGGAACTCCTCAATCTCGCGCGGGTAGATGTTCTCGCCGCCGCGGATGATCATGTCCTTGATGCGGCCCGTTATCTTGTAGAAGCCCTGCTCGTCCTTCACGCCGAGGTCGCCAGAGTGGAGGTAGCCGTTCTTGTCGATGACCTCTTCCGTTGCAGCAGGGTTCTTGTAGTAGCCCTTCATCACGTTGAAGCCCTTGCAGCACATTTCGCCCTGCACGCCGACGGGGCACTCCTCGCCGGTCTCGGGGTCGAGCACCTTCACATCGACAAACGGGAAATCGCGGCCCACGGTGGTGCAGCGCTGCTCGAACGTGTCGTTCAGGCAGGTCTGCGTCATGCCGGGCGACGACTCCGTCAGTCCGTAGACCGACGTGATGGTCATGTACATCTTCTCCGAGACCTGCTTCATCAGCTCCACGGGGCAGAGGCTGCCGGCCATGATGCCCGTGCGCAGGCAGGTGAGGTCGAACATGTCGAACATCGGGTGGTTCAGCTCGGCTATGAACATCGTCGGTACGCCGTAGACCGCGGTACACCGCTCTTTATGTATAGAGGCCAGCACGACGAGCGGGTCGAACTTCTCGACCATCACCTCCGTACAGCCGTGGGTGAGGCAGTTCATCGTGGCCAGCACCACGCCGAAGCAGTGGAACAGCGGCACGCAGACGCAGAGCTTGTCGTCCTGGGTGAAGCCCATGTTCTCGCCGGTGAAGTAGCCGTCGTTGGCAATGCCGTAGTGGGTGAGCATCACGCCCTTGGGGAATCCCGTCGTGCCGCTGGTGTACTGCATGTTGCAGACGTCGTAGCACGACACTTGGCGCTTCATCTCTAAGAGCGTCTCTTCCTCGATGTTCTGACCAAGGAGCAGCAGCTCGGCGGTGTTGAACATACCGCGATACTTCTCCATGCCGATATAGACGACGTTCTTCAGGTGGGGGAACCGCTCGCTCTGCAGGTGGCCGCGCTCGCAGGTCTTCAGCTCGGGCAGCATGGTGTAGGTCATGTCGACGTAGTTACAGTCCCACGTGCCGTCGGTGATGCAGAGTGTCTGCATGTCGGAGTCCTTGCAGAGGTACTCCAGCTCGTTCTGCTTGTAGTTGGTGTTCACCGTCACGAGTACGGCGCCAATCTTGGCCGTGGCGTAGAGGAACGTCAGCCAGTCGGGCACGTTCGTTGCCCAGATGCCGACGTTCGAGCCTTTTTTCACGCCGATGGCGATGAGGCCCTTGGCCAGGTTGTCGACGCGCTCGTTGAACTTCGACCAGGTGAAGCGCAGGTTGCGGTCGCTGTAGACGATGTACTCCTTGTCGGGCGTGGTCTCGGCCCAGTGCTCGAGCCACTCGCCGAGGGTGCGCTCCCAGAGCTGGTAGCCGTCGCTGCCGGTCTCAGCAGGATATGTTCTGTCTGGCAGTGGTCTGCCTGCCATGTCTAAACGACCCACCCCCGGCCCCTCCCTGTGAGGGAGGGGAGTAGTTCCTTTTGTGTTTATGTCTTTTCTTTCCATCAGAATAGTCTTTTAGAACGGGATATATACAACAGCCAGGATTTTTGCACTTTTGCCGGCGGCACCGTGTACGTGGTGCTTCACGATGCTGTCGTAGAAGATGCTGTCGCCCTCCTTCAGCGTGTAGGTCTCCTTGCCGTAGGCAATCTCCACCTCGCCGCTCATGACGTAGATGAACTCCTCGCCCTCGTGGGCCGAAAGCTGGTACTCCTGCTGGCCGTTGGGGTTGATGTCGATGATGAACGGCTCCATGTGACGGCCAGTCTTCTGCTGGGCCAGGGGGTGATATTCCATGTGTTTGCGGGCATCGGTGGCGCCGTTCGAGAAACTGATGCTGCTCTCGCGCTCACGGTCGGCGGCGCGTGTCACCACAGGCCCCAGGGCGTCGCTGTCGTCGAGGAATGTGCCTAAGCGTACGCCTAAGGCGCGGGCAATCTTAATCAGCGGCCCTAACGACGGCAGGTTCTGGTCGTTCTCGATAGATGTAATCTGCTCAACCGACAGACCGCTACGCTCGGCAATCTCCTCAATGCTGAGGTTCTTTGTCTCTCTGATTCCCTTAATCTTGGAACCAATGATTGTGTTGTTGCTTGTCATGTTTTGTTTTATGTTTATGTTTAGTGTTTAGTGTTTAATGTTTAGTGATTCCTTGTACCATTGGAATAGGCGGTTAACGCCGTCCTCAATCTCCACCTTGTGCGTCCAGCCAAGTGAGTGCAGCTTCTCGACGTCGATGAGCTTGCGCATGGTGCCGTCGGGCTTGGTGGCGTCGAACTCAACGGTGCCCTCGAAGCCAACGGCCTTGACCACCAGCTCCGACAGTTGGCGGATGGTCAGCTCCTTACCCGTGCCCACGTTGATGTGGCAATTGCGGATTTCGCCCAGCTTGGGGATGGCTCCGCCGCGACCGGCCGAGTGGTTGCGGTCGACAGCTCCGTCGGTGGCTGCGCCGTAGTGAACGCTCGAGTACTTCTCGATGCCGATGATGTCGCTGAAATCGACGTTCAGCAGCACGTGGACAGAGGCGTCGGCCATGTCCTCGCTCCAGAGAAACTCGCGCAGCGGCGTGCCAGTGCCCCAGAGCACCACCTTATTATTATATATACCATACTTCGCCAGCACGTCAAGTATGTCGTTATCTCGCGACGCCCCAGTAAAGCCCTCCACCGGCCTGATGTCGAGGTCGCGGCGTATGGCCTGCCAGTCGCCGTCGTGAATCAGCTTGGCCAGATAGACCTTGCGCATCATGGCGGGCATGACGTGCGAGTTCTCTAAATGGAAGTTGTCGTTCGGACCGTAGAGGTTCGTCGGCATCACGGCAATATAGTTGGCGCCGTACTGCAGGTTGTACGACTCGCACATCTTCAGCCCGGCAATCTTCGCTATGGCATACTCCTCGTTGGTGTACTCCAGGGGCGACGTCAGCAGGCAGTCCTCTTTCATGGGCTGGGGCGCGTTCTTCGGGTAGATGCACGTCGAGCCGAGAAACAGCAGCTTCCTAACCCCGTGGGCGTAGGACTCCGAGATGACGTTGCACTGAATCTTCATGTTCATCATGATGAAGTCAGCGCGGTAGAGCGAGTTGGCCATGATACCGCCCACGAAAGCGGCTGCCAGCACAACGGCGTCGGGGCGCTCCTCGTCGAAGAACTGCCTGACGGCCACCTGGTCGGTCAGGTCCAGTTCCTGGTGCGTGCGACCCACGAGGTTGGTGTAGCCTCGCTGCTGCAGGTTGTTCCAGATGGCCGAGCCCACCAGTCCGCGGTGGCCCGCCACATATATCTTGCTGTCCTTACTGAGCATCGTCCATGTGGGCTTTGATGAACAACTTCTTCACGAACTTCATGTCGTGGCGTACCATGATCTTCACCAGATCCTCGAACGACGTCTTCTGCGGGTTCCAGCCCAGCTTGGCCTTGGCCTTGGCGGGGTTGCCGAGCAGCTGGTCGACCTCAGCGGGGCGGAAGTACTTGGGGTCGACCTCGACCAGCGACTTGCCCGTAGCCTTGTCGTAGCCCTTCTCGTCGATGCCGTCGCCGCGCCACTCCAGTTCGATGCCCACCTCACGGAAGGCCAGCGTGCAGAACTCGCGCACGGTGTGGTACTCGCCGGTGGCAATGACGAAGTCGTCGGGCTCGGGCTGCTGCAGGATGAGCCACATGCACTCGATGTAGTCCTTGGCGTAGCCCCAGTCGCGTAGCGAGTTCAGATTGCCGAGATAGAGCTTGTCCTGATAGCCCTGGGCTATGCGGGCGGCGGCCAGCGTGATCTTGCGGGTGACGAAGGTCTCGCCGCGGCGCTCCGACTCGTGGTTAAACAGGATGCCGTTGCAGCAGAACATATTGTACGACTCGCGGTAGTTCTTCATAATCCAGAAACCGTAGAGCTTGGCCACGGCGTATGGCGAACGGGGGTAGAAGGGCGTGGTCTCCGACTGGGGCACCTCCTGCACCTTGCCGTAGAGCTCGGATGTCGAAGCCTGGTAGATGCGGCACGTCTCGGCCAGTCCGCAGATGCGCACGGCCTCTAGCAGGCGCAGCACGCCGTTGGCATCGGTGTCGGCAGTGTACTCGGGCACGTCGAACGACACCTTGACGTGGCTCTGTGCGGCGAGGTTATAGATTTCCGTCGGGCGAACCTTCGAGATGACGCGCACGAGCGACGACGAGTCGGTCATGTCGGCCCAGTGCAGGTTGACCAGGCGGGCCTTCTTCATGTCGCGCACCCACTCGTCGAGGTACAGGTGCTCAATGCGGGCGGTGTTGAACGACGACGAGCGGCGCATGAGGCCGTGAACCTCGTAGCCTTTCTCAATGAGAAACTCAGCCAGGTAGCTTCCGTCCTGGCCCGTGATACCGGTAATAAGGGCAACTTTCTTTTCTTCCATATTTTTTTTCTTCTTTCGGTGTTTCGAAATTTCGAGTTTCCGATTTTAATGTTATGACTCTCCGCTGAACTGCTTGATGCGCTGTTCTTCAGACATTTTACATATTAATAAGGTGTCGTTACACTCGGCCACGATATAGCCCTCCAGTCCCTGAACGACCACGCGCTTCTCCTGAGTAGTGTGAACGATGCAGTTGTGGCTCTCGAACATGTTGATGTCCTGACCGATGCAGACATTGCCGTAGAGGTCCTTGTGGCTCTGCTGGTGCAGCGAGCCCCATGTGCCGAGGTCGCTCCAGCCGAAGTCGGCAGGGCAGACGAAGATTTCCTCGGCCTTCTCCATGATGGCATAGTCGACCGAGATGCTCTCACACTCGGGGAACCGCTGGTTAATCATCTCCTGCTCCTTGTCGGTGCCATAGTAGGGCAACATCGACTCGAATATTTTGGCCATTGTCGGCTGATGCATGCGGAAGGCATTGACGATGGTGTTGATATTCCAGATGAAGATGCCGGCGTTCCAGTAGTAGTTCGGCTGCTTGATGTATTGCTGGGCTGTCTGCAGGTCGGGTTTCTCGCGGAAGGAGTCGACGTGGAACACGCCCTTATTGCGCAGCGAGTGGGCGGAAAGGTTGGCCTGAATGTAGCCGTAGCCGGTCTCTGGGCGGTTGGGTTTCATGCCGAGGGTGACGATGGCGTCGGTGTCGCAAGTGAAGCTCATGCAGTCTTTAATGACGCGCTGGAACTCCTTGACATCCATGACGATGTGGTCGGATGGCGTGACGACGACGTTGGCCTTGGGGTCTTTCGACTTGATGCGCCAGGATATATAGGCAATGCAGGGAGCGGTATTGCGGCGGCATGGCTCGCAGAGAATGTTGCTGCGGGGCATGTCGGGGAGTTGGCTGGCCACGATGTCGGCATATTTCTGGTTGGTGACAACCCAGATGTTTTCAGGCTTGATGAGGTTGCCGAATCGCTCGACGGTCATCTGTAGCAAAGTCTTGCCGGTGCCGAGCACATCGATGAACTGCTTAGGGTGTTCGGCGGTGCTCATTGGGTAGAAGCGGCTGCCGACGCCGCCTGCCATAATGACTAAATGGTTGTTAATCTGTTTCATGCTCTACAATCTTTTTCTTGAATATGTGCTTGATAATAAGGTATGCGACAGCAATGAGCAGCAGGCCGATAATGGCAATCTTGATGTACTCTGCATACTCGCTGATTTTATCGTTCAGCTGCTCCTCGGGCACGATGGCGTGCAGATACCAGCCCAGGGCGGCCAATACCGAGTGCCAGCCGCCGGCGCCGATGGTGGTGAAGAGCAGGAATTTCCAGTAGTTCATCCGGGCCAGTCCGGCAGGGATGCTGATGAGGTGGCGAATGACGGGCACAAAACGACCCGTCAGCGTGGCGGCCACCCCGTGGTCGTCGAAGTATTTCTCACTCTTCTCAATCTTCTGCTGGTTGAGCAGACAGAGATGGCCGAGGCGGCTGTTGGCAAAGCGATAAATCACGGGCCGCCCGACGTAGAGGGCAGCGAAGTAGTTGATTGAGGCGCCGACGTCGGCTCCGATAGTCGCAAACAAGATGATTAGCAGCACGTTCAACGAACCGCCGGCGGCGTGGTAGGCCGCAGGCGTTACCACGAACTCCGACGGTACGGGCACGACGGTGCTTTCCAGCAGCATCAGCAGGAATATCGTCGGATAATTCAGGTTGTTCAACAGTGTGCTAAGTATATTCATCTCTTTTCACTTTTCACTTTTCACTTTTCACTTTTCACTCTTCACTCTTCACTTCTCACTTCTCACTTCTTCAGTTCCTTCACCATATATCCGTAGTAGTCCTCGGGCTTCATCCCTTCGGGGAAGAGGTGCGAGAGCACCAACTTAGCCTCATTCGGATTGCGGTTGCAGCATATCTCCAGATAGTCGAGGAACTCCTGGTCGCGCTTCAGATCGTAGCAGCAGAGCGCCATGTAGCCGTAGCCCTCGTTCCAGTCTTTGCCGACGTACTTGAAGAAGCTCCTGAACATCTTGTAGGCGGCCTCGACGTAGTGATTGTCGTAGAGCGACACAATGATGCGCATGACCGTGCGAAGGTTGTCCTCTGACTGTTTCACAGCCTGACGGAACATATCCTCAGCCTCCTTCAACTTCCCGTTGCCTAACAGGATGTGACCTTTCACGACGAGCATGTCTACGTGGTCGCAGTCCAGCATCTCGGTCTGGTCGATATAGTAGAGGGCCGTCTCGGGCATCTTCAGCTCGCTGTAGGCAAAGCCCAACTCCTGATAGATTTCCACCAAATAGGGCGAGTCGTCGGGAGCCGCTTTCTCGGCCTCAAGCAGTCGCTTCACAGCTTCCTCGTATTGGCCGAGGTTGATAAGGCATGTGCCCTGATGCAGCAGTCCAAACTCGTCGTCGGGCTCCTTCTCGCTGTAGCGGCGGTAGTAGTCGAGCGCCTCCTCGTAGTTCTCTAAGCGAAACAGGCCGTTGGCCTTGGCCAGCAGGCCCTCAGCGTCGTCCGGGTCGATGGCAATGGCGTATTCACTGCTGGTCACCGAGGCGCTGTAGTCCTCCTTCATGTATTGTGTGTTGGCCAACGCGTTCCAGTAGCGTTTCTGGAAGGGGTCGCGGTCAATCAGCTCATTGAAGATGCGCTCCGAGTCGTCGTACTTGCCCAGCCCGAACAGCGTGCGGCCCATCATCTCCTTGAAGTCGTCGCTGCCGTCCTGCTTGGCGCGCATCATCCACTCCATAGCCTTCTCGCTGTAGCCGTAGTCGGTATAGAGGTTCACCACGTCGAGCACGAAGTCCTGCCACTCCTCCTGCGGACACTCCTTGAACTGCTCCAGCAGGTATTCGTCGGCCTTTTCCACTTCCTCCTGGGCTATCCATATCTCAGCCCGGCAGTAGGTGTATTCGGGCAGGTCGTGGTCGATGATCTGCGACAGATAGTTCTCGGCAGCCTCGAAGTCGTTCTGACTGATGGCATTGTGTACCTGATAGTTCAGGGCGACCACTGAGTCGGGCTGCAGTTCGAGGGCGCG
>JAEEGI010017381.1_pt1 | contig 14763 bp, 13 predicted proteins | sample 8958751 | NCBI WGS metagenome assembly JAEEGI01 (sample SAMN16246545, study PRJNA631951) | gut metagenome | biome: gut microbiome; feature: rumen; material: KS-attached | host: Bos | place: Iran: Karaj | collected 2018-10
ACTTTCCCATGCAAAATTCCTTAAAGATCTTGTATGCAAGATCATCATCTATCTCTTCACCGATAATACCGCCCAAAGAAGTGTAAGCATTCATCAGATCTATTGAAAAGAAATCTTCAGACATTCCGAGATCTATGCTCTTTAATACTTCATTTAAGGAATCCAGGGCATTTTGAAGAAGTTCCTTATGTCGTAATTTCGATATGAATATATCTTCCTTCTTTTCCAAAGTTCCGAGACCAAAGAGCTTTTTGATCTCAGAAACAAACACATCGATCCCCTTTTCATCTCTTGCGGAAACAGAGATAACATCTCTTCCGCATGCGGCTTTAAGTTCTTCTGCAGAGAGAACAGGCGTAAGATCCGATTTATTTAAAAGCACTAAGGCATTCTTTCCTTTTAAAAGATCAATGATCTTTCTGTCATCATCGTCAAGTTCTCTGGATGCATCCGCCACAAAAAGGCAAAGATCAGCATTATCGATCTCATCAACAGCCCTTTCGACACCGATCTTTTCAACAATATCATCGGTGTTATGTATGCCTGCTGTATCTACAATGTTAAGAGTGATACCGTCAAGAACAATGATCTCTTCCAGGATGTCACGGGTAGTTCCGGGGATGTCGGTGACTATGGCTCTTTTAGTACCGGTAAGAGCATTTAAAAGAGTGGATTTTCCTGCATTTGGCTTTCCAAGGATAACAGTCCTGATACCGTTTTGTATCAGCTTCCCATTTTCAAATCCCGAAATAAGATATTCGATCTCTTTGATCTCATCATTTAAATGAATCTCCAGGTCATCTGAAAATCCCGTGAGATCGATATGCTCCGGATCGTCCAGAGCAGCTTCTATGTAAGCAGTATCTCTTATTATCTTATCCCTGAGGGACACCACCTTGTCTCTCAGTTTCCCGCTGAGCTGGGCAACAGAATTTCTGATAGCGGCATCATTTGAAGCATTTATCAGATCTATGACAGCCTCCGCCTGTGAAAGATCGATCCTTCCGTTAAGAAAAGCTCTTTTGGTGAATTCACCCGGTTCTGCAAGTCTTGCTCCTGCTCCCAGACAGCATTCCAAAACCTTTTTTGTCACAATGTAACCACCATGGCAATTGATCTCAACAGTATTTTCAGCAGTGTAACTGTGAGGACCTCGCATTACGGAAACAAGCACCTCATCGATCACTTCATCGTTACGGATGATATATCCGTAGGTAAGGGTGTGAGTCTTTCTTTCAGAAAGCTTTTTTCCCGGTTTTTTGGCAACAAAAATCCTGTCAGCTACGGTGAAAGCATCATCTCCGCTGATCCTTACAATACTTATTCCGGCGTTTGTTGCGCCTGTTGCAATTGCACAAATGGTATCGTTCTTCATGATCTGAAAAATTAAAAGGGTGTCAAATCAAATGACACCCTTTTATGTTCAATAATGTTAGCTTTTTAAAGAGTATCACGCATCAAATCTGTTCACTGGGATCAATAGTTGCCGTAACACCCTCGTAAACTTCGCCCTCTTCAATATTTCCGTAACGATAGGGCTCACGGGGCTTATTGCTCTTCTTGTTGAAGGCGTTCCTGCCATATCCGCCCTTCTTGTTGCCGTATCCTCCGCGGTTGTTGTTTCCGTAACCGCCACGATTGTTATGGAACTTGTTGTAAGGTCTGACACCCTTCTTCAAGCTGATAACAACTTTACGATAAGGCTCTTCACCCTCGGAATGTGTTTCCACATACTTATCATCCTGAAGAGCAGAATGAATGATCCTTCTCTCATAAGGGTTCATGGGCTCAAGAGCAACAGGCTTTCCACTCTTCTTAACCTTGCTTCCGATATTCTTAGCAAGATTTTCAAGTGTCTGCTTACGTCTCTCTCTGTAGTTCTCAGTGTCAAGCTTTACCTTGATGTAATCATCGGATTCTTTGTTCACTACAAGGCTCACAAGATACTGCAGGGAATCAAGGGTCTGACCTCTCTTGCCGATAAGAACTCCCATGTCGTCTCCCACGATCTCAAAATTCATTGTCATTTCAGCTTCATCGTAGGAACTCTTAACTTCATTTTTGATGCCCATTACATTAAGAACATCGGAGATGAAATCAGCAGCTTTGTCAAGCTTGGTTTCCTTTACGGCTGCCTTGATCTTGGCGGGCTTTTTGTTAAGTCCGAGGAATCCTGAACCACCTTCATCGATCACTTCATAATCAATGTTTTCTTCAGTGGTCTTAAGTGCAACGGAAGCTTCCAGTAAAGCTTCTTCAACGGTCTTACCCGTTGTTTCGATCCAGTTTCTCATAATATTCACTTCTCCTCTTATTTAATCTCTTTTAAGTAAATTGGCGTATCCTGAAACGGATTTCTTTTCAGGAGCCTTTACCTGAACATCATCGCCGGTGTTTTCCGTACTGTCGTCAGTCTTTACAGAAGTATTCTTCTTCAGATTCTTAGCGGAAGAAGAACCCATACTTGCATATGAAGACGTGGTCTTCACAGGTGCGGACTGTGAGTAATCTATGGATCTGGTCTGGTACTTGGCAAGATTTGAAACCTGGGAAGAATTCTGAAGGACACCGAGTCTTTCTCTCTTCTTGGCGATCTTAGCCGCATTCTTTTCAATATATGCATCCATATCCGAATGATCGAGATAGATGTTTATAAAGATCTGCTGTACCAAGGAAATAACTGTCTGAATGATCCAGTAGATACCGATAACAAGTGAAAATCCGTAACAGAAGATACCTGACATGAAAGGCATAACGTAAAGCATTGAATTCATGCTCTGTGCCATGGCATTATCTTCTCTCTTACCCTTGGGAGTCTTGTTCTGGGTCTTCTGAAGAAGGGAACTTCCCAGCTGGGTAACAACAGCAAGTACGGGAACCCAAAGAGCTACATTGAAGAATCCGTTCTGCTTAGCATAGTAAGAAGGGGAATTCAAAATGTTCATTCCGAAAACCGAGAAGATCGAATTGATCTTATCGATGGAACCCGTGATCTGAGGTGTATTCAAAGCAGGGAATGTTTCAATGAGTCCTGCCCAGTTGTCAGTACCGAATTTTGTAAGGATGTCGATAATATGAGTAACAGTGAAAACATTTGCTCCTGCTTCATCCCATTTCTTAATGCTTACAGCAAGGGTTTCAGCCGAATTCTTGAAGAATTCAAAGTAGCCTTCCTGTCCCATAGCAGCTTCCGCAATGGAAGTGTAAAGAACGTTGATCTTATCGACGTAAGCAGGGATCGCATAAATGATCCTGTACATTGCGATAATGATGGGGAAAGTGATCAAAAGAGGAAGACAGCCCGACATGGGATTTGTTCCGTACTTATCATACACTCTCTGCTGTTCCTGTGCTGCAAGTCTCTGAGATGTCTCGTCTTTTCTGCCCTTGTACTTTTCCGTAATGGCATTAAGTTCGGGCTGCATCTTTGCGGAAAGCTTAGAAAACCTCTGCTGCTTGACTGTCAAAGGAAGCATTACCATCTTAACGATAATAGTAAAAAGAACGAGAGTGATCGCAATGCTTTCAACGCCTGTAAGAGCAACCAGATCATACAGCCAGTTGAATATCTTGCCGAAAATCCAGGCAAAGGGTTTAAGTATACCGCCCACCTGGGTCAAAATAACTAAATTCAAAACACTACCTCCCATAACTTTATATTAGTTCTTTTTCTCAAGAACAAATTTATTAAAGAAAAAAAGCATGGCTAAGGTACGGGGTCAAATCCGCCCTTACTTAAAGGATTACAACGCAGAACCCTTTTTGCCGTAAGGTAGGAGCCCTTTACCACGCCATACTTTTCATAGGCTTCGATCGCATATTGAGAACAGGTAGGCACAAATCTGCATGTTGGCCTTCCCTTTAATGGAGAAAGATACTTGCGATATATAACAATTAATTTAATAAACAGTCTTTTCATTATTTATTATTCCATGCAATTTTGCCAAATGCAAAAATGCACTTTCAATGTCACAAAAGCTTTTTCCTTGGGCAAGCGGTCTTGCCACCACAACCATGTCCCAACCACTATGGAACTTCTCATCATTTAAACGAAAGCTTTCTCTTAACAGTCTGGCGATCCTGTGACGTACCACGCTGTTTCCGACTTTCTTGCCGGCGGAGATGCCAAGTCGGTTACGATTTAAATCATTTTTTTTTGCATACATTACCAAATACTTATTGGCAAAACTTTTCCCGGTCTTATAAACCAGCTGAAAATCCGAATTTTTCTTTATAGACTCCGCCAAAACAATTACCTGTTCAACCCTTGTAAACTTTGCTTACATAGAAGAAAAGGTCACATTTAATGCGACCCGGCAAATTTTATATTAAGCTGAAATCTTGTGTCTGCCCTTTGCTCTTCTTGCTGATAAAACCTTTCTTCCACCGGCACTGCTCATTCTTGAACGGAAACCGTGAACAACAGCTCTCTGTCTCTTCTTAGGCTGAAATGTCATCTTTGCCATCTTAATGCACCTCCTTGCAACAGTTGTACAATTTTTATATTTAAATATATAAATATCGCAAAATAAAGCGAAAGTTATTATAATCAAAAAGCCAATGTTCGTCAAGATATTTTTTGCAACAGCCTCAAAAAACTTTCATCTTTAATTGAAATTCAAGGCTTTTTCTGATATAATTAATTAGCTGTGCTATGCGCAAAATATTGCCCTTTTTAGAGCTTTTTGGAAGCATAAGCAAAAAATAAAACTTTTTTATGCGGTGAACTGATGGAAAACGTAATCAAAGAAAAATGGAATGATATTTTAAAATATATGAAGGAAGAATATTCCATTACGGACGTAGCCTATCGCACATGGCTGCTTCCTCTTTCTGTCTGCAGTATTACGGGCAGTACCATAATCATATGCGTGGATGATTTCAAGATCGGTGCTGCAAGTCTGGATTTTATCAAAAATAAATATGAGACTTTTTTGCGTACCGCAATTGCCGAAGTTACAGGCAAGGACTATGAGATCACTTTCGAACTCAAGAGCAGGATCAATGACAACACAAAAGCTGCCATCAATGAACCTTCTCACGACCTCTACGGGATTTTAAATCCCAAATACACTTTTGAAACCTTCGTAATAGGATCCAATAATTCCCTGGCTCATGCAGCGGCCGTTGCAGTTTCCGAAAATCCCGCAGAAGTTTACAACCCTCTGTTTATTTACGGAGGTGTAGGTCTCGGTAAAACTCACCTTATGCAGTCCATTGCTCATCACATTCTTGAAATGCAGAAGGGAAAAAAGGTAATATACATCACCAGCGAAGCTTTTACCAATGAGCTCGTTCAGTCCATCAGAAACAACAAAAATGATGAATTCCGTCAGAAATACAGAAGCGCCGACGTTCTTCTCATCGACGACATTCAGTTCATTATCAATAAAAAATCCACTCAGGAAGAATTCTTCTTTACTTTTAATGCTTTGTATGAATCCAAAAAGCAGATCATTATTTCATCCGATCGTCCTCCCAAGGAAATGGACATTCTCGATGAACGTCTCAGTTCAAGATTCCAGATGGGTCTTACCGTAGACATCAGTGCTCCGGATTATGAAACACGTCTGTCCATTCTTACAAAACGCGTGGAAGACAACGCGATAAACATTGACTATTCCATATTGCAGCTCATCGCCGAAAAAGTCACTTCAAATGTTCGACTTCTTGCGGCTGCATTGGATAAGGTCATTGCACTTTCGAGGTTAAAGCACAAAGATATCACTATGGAATTGGCTCTTGAAGCTATCCATGACTATATAGAAGACACCAATTCCAATAAGAAAGCCCTCACACTTTCTTATATTGTTGACGTTGTAGCAGAACATTACGAACTCACATCCCAGGAGATCTTCTCAAAGAACAGGACGGCAAAGATCGCTTATCCCAGACATATTGCCATCTATCTTTGCAAGAAGTATCTCGACATGTCTCTTACAGAGATCGGAAAGAGCTTCGGAGGAAGAGATCACACTACCATCATCAACAGCATCAACCGTATCGAAAAAGAGATCAAGTCGGATCCGATACTTGATGACAACATTAAGATGATAATAAAAAAGATCAATCCCTGCTGAATGAGATATGCACAAATCAACATTTAGTGGTTGATAATTTTTTATATAACATACTATATAATAGGAAGAAACTCATACCAAGTTTTCCACAGAATGTTCATATATAGTGTTTATAATTTGTTGATAATATTTTAGATTTTAGATTTTTTATTTTTCCACAGAGGGTGTTTATAATTTATTCACAAAAATGAACACTTATAAACTTTTTATTAAGACACCTGTTAACAGCAGAAACATCAGAAAATCAAGGGTCAGAAAGACTTTTCAACAAATCAACGGCCTCTAATACTAATACTAAAAAATAAATAATATATAGGAGAATCAAGCATGAAGATCGTATGCAAAAAATCGGATATCATCAACGGTGTTAATATTTCTCTGAGAGCGGTTCAAAGTAAGACCACAATGCCTATCCTTGACTGTATCGTGATCAGAGCAAACGGAAATAATATTAAGTTCATTACCAATGATATGGAAATAGCTATCGAGACCATCGTTCCCGGTGAGATCGTAAATGAAGGAAGCATTGCCATTAATGCAAAGCTTTTTTCCGACATCGTAAGAAAGCTTCCCGATAATGACATTACCATAGAGACAAACAGCTATTATATGACCACCATTTCATGCGAAAAGCTTGAATTCTCTCTGGTGAGCAAAAGCGACGAGGAATTCCCCGATCTTCCCACAGTAGAAAAGAAGGAAGCTCTTGTTCTTTCCCAGTTTTCATTAAAAGAGATCCTGAGACAGACAGTATTCTGCATTTCAGACAATGAAAGTCAGAAGATAATGACCGGCGAACTTTTCGAGATCAACGGAAACGAGCTGAAAGTAGTTGCTCTGGACGGACACAGGATAGCTATCAGAACCCTTGAACTCAAAAACGAGTACAAGCCCACAAAGGTTATCATCCCGGGAAAGACATTGAATGAGATCATGAAGATCCTTTCCGGCGAAGTGGAAAACGATGTTGCCATCTATTTTACAAATACTCATGTAATGTTTGAGTTTGAAAACACCGTTGTTCTTTCCCGTCTCATAGAAGGTGAATACTACAAGATCAATCAGATGCTTTCCGGCGATTACGAAACAAAGATCACCATCAACAGAAGGGAATTTGCCGACAGTATCGACCGTTCCACCCTTCTTGTAAAGGAAACTGACAAGAAGCCCATCATTCTGGATATTAAAGATTTCAACATGAACATTAAGGTTAATTCCCAGATCGGTGCCATGAATCAGGACATTGAGATCAATAAGGAAGGCAAAGACATCCTTATCGGCTTCAATCCAAAGTTTATGCTTGAAGTTCTGAGAGTAATAGATGATGAAGAGCTTAACATCTTCATGACCAATTCAAAAGCACCCTGCTTCATCAAAAACGAAGCCGGAAATTACATTTACCTTGTATTACCCATTAATTTCAACGCAGTAAGATAAAGGCAGCAAAAATGGAAGAAATAGTTTTAAGAGATGAATACATTAAGCTCGGACAGGCAATCAAGGCTGCAGGCTTTGTGGGATCCGGTGTAGAAGCGAAGATAGTGATCCAGAACGGAGAAGTACTGGTTAACGGCAGCGTTGAAACACAAAGAGGAAAGAAACTCTATGACGGAGATGTTGTTTCCTTTAACGGTCAGGAATTGAAAATCGTAAAATGATCGCAGAAAAACTGGAACTTACAAATTTCAGAAATTATAAAGACCTTTCTCTGGAGCTTTCGGAAAATGTCAACATCCTTTACGGAAACAATGCTCAGGGAAAGACGAACGTTCTTGAGGCAATTTATCTTTGTTCGACCACAAAATCCCACAAGGGAAGCAAAGACAAAGATATGGTTAAGATCGGTGAAGAAGAGGCTCATCTCAGAATGTACCTTAAAAAGAACGATTTTAACCACAAGATAGACATGCAGTTAAGACGCGGAGGGAAAAAAAGCGTAGCTGTAGACGGGATACCCATAAAAAAGGCATCCGAGCTCTACGGACTTGCCAATGTTGTGCTATTTTCACCCGAAGATCTCAGCATGATAAAAAACGGACCTGCCGAACGACGCAGATTCATGGATGCTGAACTTTGCCAGCTAAACAGGCTTTACCTTCAGTATCTTTCAAAATACAACAAATTACTTGATCAAAGAAACGATCTTTTAAAACAGATATCATTCAGGCCCGATCTTAAAGACACCCTGGAGGTCTGGGATGAACAGCTGACAGAATGCGGGAAGTTTATCATCACGGAAAGAAAGAGATTTATTGAAGATATCAATGAACTGGTAACTGAGATCCACAAAAGGATTTCAGGGGGATGTGAAGATCTGAAGGTTGTATACGAGCCAAACTCTGAGGCTGAAGATTTTAAGAGCCGGTTAAATGCAAGTCTCGACAAAGATCTTTACTCAAAAACAACAAGTGTCGGTCCCCACAGGGATGATCTGAGTTTTTATACGGGAGAACAGAACATAAAGCTTTTCGGATCCCAGGGACAGCAGCGTACTGTGGCACTTTCTTTAAAACTGGCTGAAATAGAACTTGTGAAGAGAAAAATAGGGGAAAATCCCATCCTTCTTCTTGACGATGTTTTATCGGAACTTGACAGAACAAGGCAACAGGCACTTTTAAATTTTATAGACGGTATTCAAACTGTAATCACCTGTACGGGACTTGAAGAATTTGTCGGATACAGAAGCGGCATGAACACACTCTACAAGGTAACGAACGGGATTATAGAAAGAATCTGACGGAGGCACTAATGAGCACCGAATACGGAGCGGATCAAATCCAAATACTTGAAGGACTGGAAGCTGTAAGAAAACGTCCGGGAATGTACATAGGCAGTACATCGCTGCGCGGACTTCATCACCTTGTTTACGAGATCGTAGACAATGCCATAGATGAAGCGCTTGCAGGTTATTGTACCGAGATTGATGTAACCATCAACAAAGACAATTCGGTAACTGTTGTGGACAACGGAAGAGGAATTCCCGTAGCTGTAAACAAGAAAAAGGGCATATCAACTCTTGAAGTAGTTTTTACCATTCTTCATGCAGGCGGAAAATTCGGCGGTGGCGGATACAAGGTGTCCGGCGGACTTCACGGAGTAGGCGCCTCTGTTGTTAATGCGCTTTCCGAATGGCTTGAAGTAATAGTTGAGCTTGACGGAAAAAAGTACTTCCAGAGATACGAAAGAGGAAAATCGAAAGCACCGGTACAGGAGATCGGAGAAACCGACAGGACAGGAACCACGGTCACTTTCTTCCCCGATAATGAGATCTTTGAAGACACCAATTTCGATTATGATACATTAAAACAAAGACTTCGTGAAATGGCTTTCCTCACAAAGGGGATCAAGATCATTTTTACCGATGACAGACTTGAAACTCCCAAGACAGAGACCTTCCATTACGAGGGGGGTATCAAGGAGTACGTTCAGTACCTGAACAAAGGAAAAACACCACTTTATCCGGATGTCATCTATTGTGAAGGAACAAAGAAGGATGTCTACGTTGAAGTTGCCATGCAGCACAACGACGGATATTCCGAAGGCTGCTACAGCTTTGTAAATAACATAACGACACCTGAAGGAGGAACTCATTTTACCGGCTTTAAAAATGCATTGGTAAATGTCTGCAATGCCTATGCCTTCAAGATGAAGTACATCAAAAAGGAAGAGGAAAAGCTGATCGGAGACGACATCCGCGAAGGTTTGACAGCCATCATCAGCATAAAGATCGGTGAGCCTCAGTTTGAAGGACAGACAAAGCAGAAACTGGGTAACTCGGTAGCAAGAGGTGCTGTGGAAGCTGTAGTTTCCGAAGCACTTGAGATCTACCTCGAGCAGAATCCCGAGGTTGGAAAGATAATCTGTGAAAAAGCTGCTCTTGCACAGAAGGCAAGAGAGGCTGCAAGACGTGCCAAGGAAACTGCAAGAAAATCCGCATTTGATGCAGGTGGACTTCCGGGAAAGCTTGCTGACTGCTCTGACAAAAATCCCGAGCATTGCGAGATCTACATCGTAGAGGGAGATTCCGCCGGAGGTTCCGCAAAGACTGCCCGTTCACGTGCAACCCAGGCCATCCTTCCTTTAAGAGGAAAGATCCTTAACGTTGAAAAGGCAAGACTTGACAAGATCCTCGGAAACAACGAGATCAGGACCATGATAACCGCATTCGGAACAGGCATAGGAGAAGATTTCGATATTTCCAAGCTCCGTTATCACAAGATCATCATAATGACGGATGCCGATGTTGACGGTGCTCATATCGATACCCTTATGCTGACCTTCCTGTACAGGTATATGCCGGAACTTATAAAGCAGGGATACGTCTACCTTGCTCAGCCTCCGCTCTATAAGGTGGAGAGAAACAAAAAGATCTGGTATGCCTACTCCGATGAGGAATTAAATAAGATCATGCTGGAGATCGGACGTGATTCCAATAACAAGGTCCAGAGATACAAAGGACTCGGTGAAATGGATGCTGAGCAGCTCTGGGAAACCACAATGGATCCCGAGAGAAGGGTACTCCTTAAGGTCGGCCTCAACGAAGAGACATCCGGAGAACTGGATCTTACATTTACAATTCTTATGGGTGATGAAGTAGAGCCCAGAAGAAAGTTCATCGAAGAAAATGCCAAATATGTTGAGAACCTGGATTACAACGCCTGATAAGGTTCCGGGTTGAGGGTAAATATGGATAACAATACGATTGATAACACATTTGATAAAGTTCAGGAAGTGGATCTCAAAAAGACAATGGAAACTTCCTACGTAAACTATGCCATGTCGGTCATAGTCGCACGTGCTTTACCGGATGCAAGAGACGGACTTAAGCCCGTTCAAAGAAGAATACTCCATGCCATGAACGAACTGGGTAACGATCCCGACAAGCCGCACAGAAAATGTGCACGTATTGTCGGTGATACAATGGGTAAATACCATCCCCACGGAGATTCATCCATTTACGGTGCATTGGTTTACCTTGCCCAGGAATGGTCAACACACTATCCTCTGATCGACGGTCACGGTAACTTCGGTTCCGTAGACGGCGACGGAGCTGCCGCAATGCGTTACACAGAAGCGCGTCTTTCAAAGATCTCGGTTCAGATGCTGGCAGACATAGAAAAAGAAACCGTTGATTTCGTTCCCAACTTTGATGAAACGGAAAAAGAACCCCTTGTTCTTCCTGCCCGTTATCCAAATCTTCTGGTAAACGGAACCACAGGTATCGCTGTAGGTATGGCGACCAACATCCCTCCTCACAACATGACTGAGTCCATAAATGCTGTCATAAAGCTCATTGAAGATAAGCAGGCGGGAGTGGAGACTACAATTGAAGACCTTATGGCTATAATTAAAGGTCCGGATTTCCCCACAGGAGCAACCATCCTCGGAACAAGAGGCATCAACGAAGCCTATCGTACGGGAAGAGGAAAGATCAGAGTACGTGCGGTTACGGACATTGAGCCCATGGCTAACGGCAAAAACCGTATCGTAGTCACTGAACTGCCCTATCTTGTAAACAAGGCAAAGCTGGTAGAGCTCATCGGTCAGCTTTCAAGAGAAAAAAAGATCGACGGCATTACAGATATCAGAGATGAATCCAACCGTGAAGGTATGCGTGTCTGCATAGAACTCCGCAAGGATGTGAACCCTCAGGTCATTCTCAATCAGTTATACAAGCATACTCAATTACAGGACACCTTCGGTGTCATCATGCTTGCTCTTGTAAACAACGAACCTAAGGTTCTGAACCTGCATGAGCTGCTTACGGTTTACTTAGACCATCAGGAAGAAGTCGTTACACGTCGTACAAAATACGATCTGAGAAAAGCGGAAGAAAGAGCCCACATAGTTAAAGGTCTCCTTATAGCCCTGGATAATATCGATGAAGTTATCAGGATAATCAGAGGCTCCAAGAATGTAAACATTGCAAAGGAAGAACTGATCACAAGATTCGGACTTGATGACGTTCAGGCACAGGCCATTGTGGACATGCGTCTCAGAGCCCTGACAGGTCTGGAAAGAGAAAAGCTGGAGCAGGAATATGCCGAACTCATGAAAAAGATCGATGAGTTCAAGGCTATCCTCGGTGACGAAAAGCTCCTTCTCGGAGTAATAAAGGATGAGATCTCTGTTATCCGCGACAAATTCGGAGATGAAAGAAAAACTCAGATCGGTCTCGACGTTGATGATTTTATCGATGAGGATCTTATCCCCGATGAAAATGAAGTCATAGCCAAGACGAGACTGGGATATATCAAGCGTATGGCTCCCGACAATTTCCAGAGCCAGAACCGTGGCGGTAAGGGTATCAAAGGCATGCAGACCATCGATAACGATAATGTGGAGAGCATGTTCACCTGTACTACCCATCAGACCATCCTTTTCTTCACAAACAAGGGAAGAGTCTACAAACTTAAGGCCTACGAGATCCCGGAATCCGGAAGGACATCGAGAGGAACCGCCATGGTCAACCTTATGCAGCTGATGCCTGAGGAAAAGATCGTGGCAATGTTACCTGTAAAGACCATTGATAACGATAATCACATCATCTTTGTTACAAAGAAGGGTATCATTAAGAAGACTGCTCTTTCCGATTACAGCAACATACTTAAAAAGGGTATCATAGCCATCAACTTGCGTGAAGATGATGACATAGTGGATGTAAAGCTTTCAAACGGAAACAATGACATCCTGCTGGTTACAAAGAAAGGCATGTGCACCAGATTCAACGAAGAAGAGCTTCGTGTTCTGGGAAGAGGTGCAACGGGTGTAACCGCAATGAAGCTTGCGGATGACGATGAGATCATTTCAATGAACCTGGATTCCGACGGAAGCTACCTTTTGATCGCTTCCGAAAAGGGCTACGGTAAACTGACAGATCTTAAGGAATTTGACACCCACCATCGTGGCGGTAAGGGCTTAAGATGCTACAAGATAGCGGAAAAGACCGGAGACGTCATGGGAGTGATCGCTACTGAGCTTAATGAGGAGATCCTTATGATCACCAACGACGGAGTCATGATTAGGATCCGTGTAAGTGACATCTCCATAATCGGAAGAAATACATCCGGTGTCAAACTCATCAACATCAAGAACTCCGATAAATATGTTTCAAGTATCAGTAAAGTCGATACGGAAGAAGATTTGGAAGGATCAGACGAAGCTGTTACAGAAGACACTGAAGGACAGGACACAAATACGGAAGGATCGGAAGAAAATGCGTAACGTTCACACCGACATTTTGATCTCGAATCTTAAAGAAATGTGCATAGAAGCAAATCTTGAGCTGGCAAATGATGTCAGCTCAAGAATTATTTCTGCCGCTGAAAACGAAGAATCCGAGCTGGGCAAGAAGATCCTTGAACAGCTTGTACTTAACATGAAGATCGCCGCCGATGAAAAGATACCTATCTGTCAGGACACCGGAATGGCGGTCGTTTTTTTGGAGATCGGACAGGATGTTCATATAGAAGGAATGAACCTGAACGATGCCATAAACGAAGGTGTAAGACAGGGATACAGAGAGGGCTATTTGCGTAAATCCGTAGTAGGTGATCCCTTATTAAGAAAAAACACCGGAGACAACACACCTGCTGTGATACATACAACCATTGTCCCGGGTGACAGGATCAAGATGACTGTAGCTCCGAAGGGCTTCGGAAGTGAAAACATGTCCGGGATCTTTATGCTGAAACCGGCAGACGGCGAAGAGGGTGTAAAAAACGCCATCATCAGCGCAGTAAAGAACGCGGGCCCCAATGCCTGTCCTCCGGTGGTTGTGGGAGTCGGTATCGGCGGAACCTTCGAAATGAGTGCGATCCTGGCAAAGAAAGCACTTTTACGTCCTTTGGGTGAGCATTCTCCTCTTCCTCACATTAAAGCCATGGAAGAAGAACTGCTGGCGAAACTGAACGAACTGAAGATCGGACCCGGTGGACTGGGCGGAAAAACCACAGCTCTCGGGATCAATATCGAGACATACCCCACTCACATCGCGGGTCTGCCCGTTGCGGTAAACATCTGTTGCCACGTAAATCGTCACGTAACGAGGGTCATATAATATGGATATCAAAAAGATAAAACTTCCCATCACAAAAGAGACGGCATCTTCTTTAAAAGCAGGTGATTACGTCTATCTTTCGGGAGTAATGTATTCCGCAAGAGATGCGGCTCATAAAAGGATGACGGAGAGTCTGGACAGGGGGGAGTCTCTTCCTATAGAAATTAAAGACCAGACCATCTACTATCTGGGACCTTCTCCCGCAAGACCGGATCAGGTCATAGGATCTGCCGGCCCCACGACTTCCGGGAGAATGGACAAGTACACTCCCCGTCTTCTGGATCTTGGAATGACAGGCATGATAGGAAAAGGAAAAAGAACCGATGCAGTGAAGGATTCCATCAAAAAGAATCACGCTGTTTACTTTGCTGCCGTAGGGGGAGCCGGGGCTCTTCTTTCCAAGTGCATAAAGAAGGCAGAAGTGGTGGCCTACGAAGATCTGGGAGCTGAAGCCATCTACAGACTGGAAGTGGAAGAATTCCCTGCCGTAGTTGTGATAGACGATAAAGGAAATGACCTTTATCAGAGCTGAAATCGTAAAACATATCTTGACAGAAGCGGATTTCTTTGTTAAACTATCGCTTGCGTTTGGAAAAACGCACAAGAAAACCGAATACCTTTGGT
>JAEEGI010017383.1_pt1 | contig 14763 bp, 12 predicted proteins | sample 8958751 | NCBI WGS metagenome assembly JAEEGI01 (sample SAMN16246545, study PRJNA631951) | gut metagenome | biome: gut microbiome; feature: rumen; material: KS-attached | host: Bos | place: Iran: Karaj | collected 2018-10
GGGCGATGACAAAGCTCGTGCGGCCGTGCATCAGGGCATCCATTCCGCGCTGGACCAGGACCTCGGTTCTGGTGTCGATCGCGGAGGTGGCCTCATCGAGAATCAGGGCAGGGGGATTGGCAACAGCGGCACGGGCAATTGCCAGAAGCTGTCTCTGGCCCTGGCTGAGGTTGGAGCCGTCGTTTCTGAGGATGGTGTCATAGCCGTTGGGAAGACGGCGGATGAAGCTGTCGGCGTTGGCCAGCCTTGCGGCCTCTATGCACTCATCGTCGGTGGCGTCCAGACGGCCGTAGCGGATGTTGTCCATGACAGTGCCGGTGAAGAGGTGGGTGTCCTGGAGGACAATTCCCAGGCTGCGCCTGAGGTCTGCCTTCTTGATCTTGTTGACGTTTATCTCGTCAAAGCGGATCTTGCCGTCCTGGATGTCGTAGAAGCGGTTGATCAGGTTCACGACGGTTGTCTTGCCGGCGCCGGTGCTTCCGACGAAGGCAAGCTTCTGGCCGGGCTTTGCGTACATCTTGATGTCATGAAGGACTGTCTTCTCAGGAACGTATGCAAAATCAACGCCGTCGAACGTGACCGCGCCCTCGAGCTTTCGGTAGGTCACTGTACCGTCGGCCTGGTGCGGGTGCTTCCAAGCCCACATGTTGGTCTGCTCGGTGGTCTCGGTGATGTTGCCCTGGTCATCGATCTTGGCGCGCACCAGCTCGACGTAGCCGTTGTCATCCTCCGGCTGCTGGTCCATCATCTCGAACACGCGGTTTGCTCCGGCGCTGGCCATGACGATGCTTGAGAACTGCTGGCTGACCTGAGTGATCGGCATGGAGAAGTTGCGGTTGAGCGTCATGAATGTCACAAGGGCGCCCAGCGTCAGGCCGGTGAAGCCGCTTGTGGCAAGGATGGCTCCGATGATGGCTATCAGGACATAGCTGATGTTGCCCAGGTTCCCGTTGACCGGCATGATGATGTTGACGATCGAGTTGGCGTTGCGGGCGCTGTCGCGGAGGCTGTGGTTGAGCTTCTGGAACTCCTGGATGCTCTTCTGCTCGTGGCAGAAGACCTTCACGACCTTCTGTCCCTGCATCATCTCCTCGATGTAGCCGTTGACGGCTCCGAGGTCCCTCTGGCGCTGTCCGAAGTATTTGCCGGAGACGGAGCTGAGCTTTGCGGTAACACGGAGGCTGACGAAAACCATCAGGCAGCTAAGGAGCGTGAGCGGGATGTTCAGCACCAGCATGCTGACGAACGTGGAGACAAGCGTGATGGAGGAGCTCACCAGCTGCGGGATGCTCTGGCTGATCACCTGGCGCAGGGTGTCTATGTCGTTGGTGTAGACGCTCATTATGTCGCCGCGCGAGTGGGTGTCGAAGTACTTCAGAGGCAGGCTCTCCATCTTGTTGAAGAGCTCGACCCTGAGGCGCCTCAGAGAGCCCTGGCTGACGGAGACCATTATCCTGTTGGTGCCGAAGTTGCAGAGGATTCCCACGGCCATGACCCCGACAAGTGTCAAAAGCCTCTGGGCCAGAGGGGAGAAGTCCGGGTTGGCCTTGCCCATCATGGGAAGGATGTAGGTGTCTATCAGCGTCCTTGTGAACAGGGTGATGGTGAGTGTGGATAAAGCCGCGATCACTATGCAGGCTATGACCACGATGAAGGCCGCCTTGTACTGCTTGAGCACATAGCGCATAACACGGAAGATCGGCTTGAAGGCGCCTTTCTGCGGCTTTACCATCATGCCTCTGGGCATGCGCTCGGGTCTCTGGTTTCTCTTGCTTTCGTTGTTGTCGCTCATAAGACCCTCCTCAGTTCATCTTCTCATCGAAGTCGCCGCCGCTCTGCATCTGGACATCGCAGATCTCCTTGTAGATCTGGTTTGTCTTCAAGAGAGCCTCGTGTGTGTCGAATCCGTTGACCTTTCCGTCGTCAAGGACGATTATCCGATCAGCGTCCTGTACGCTTGATATCCTTTGAGAAATTATAAGTTTTGTCGTTTCCGGGATACTTTCTCTGAATGCTTTCCTTATTCTGGCATCGGTTGCTGTATCAACCGCGCTGGTCGAGTCATCAAGGATCAGGACCTTGGGTTTCTTCAACAGCGCACGGGCAATGCAGAGCCTCTGCTTCTGGCCGCCCGAGACGTTTGTGCCGCCCTGCTCGATGCGGGTGTTGTACTTGTCCGGCATCTGCTCGATGAAGTCATCGGCACAGGCGAGGATGCATGCGTTCCTGCACTCCTCTAAGGTGGCATTCTCGTTTCCCCATCTGAGGTTGTCAAGGATTGTTCCGCTGAAGAGCTCATTCTTCTGGAGCACCACTGAGACCTGGTTGCGAAGCACCTCCATGTCGTAGTCGCGGACATCCACGCCTCCGACCTTGACCGAGCCGTCCGTGACATCGTACAGCCTTGAGATGAGGCTCACCAGGGTGGACTTTCCGCTTCCGGTTCCGCCTATGATTCCGATTGTCTCCCCGCTTCTGATGTGAAGGTCAATGTCGTGCAGTGTGTCCTCTCCGCTTCCGCTGCGGTATGAGAAGCTGACGTTGTTGAAGTCGATTGAGCCGTCCCTGACGTCCATCACCGGGTTCTCGGGGTTCTTCAGGCCTGGCTCCTCGTCAAGGACCTCTGTGATCCTTCTTGCGGCGGCAAGGCTCATTGTGAGCATGACGAACACCATGCTGACCATCATGAGGGACATCATCATGCTCAGCGCATAGCTGAAGAGCGAGGTAAGGTTTCCGGTGGTCATTGTGCCTGAGACTATGAAGTGGGCGCCGAACCAAGAGAGCAGGATCATGCTGGAGTAGATGACCAGCATCATGATGGGGCCGTTGAAGGCTATGATGCTCTCCGCCTTCACCGAGAGCGAGTAGATCTGCCAGGCGGCCTTTCCGAACTTCTCCTTCTCGAAGTCCTCGCGCACAAAGGCCTTGACCACGCGGATTCCGGTGACGTTCTCCTGGATGCTGGCGTTGAACTGGTCGTAGCGCTCGAACATCTTCCTGAAGACCGGCATGACGGTATGCATGATGGTGAAGGCCGCGATTGCAAGCACCACAAGCGCCGCAAGGAAGATCAGGGTGAGCCGGACGTTGATCATGAAGCTCATCACCATGCTCAGGACCAGCATCAGAGGTGCCCTGACGGCGATCCTCATGGTCATCATGAAGGCGTTCTCGATGCTTGTGACATCGGTCGTCATCCTGGTCACAAGGCCAGCGGTGCTGAAGCGGTCTATGTTGCTGAACGAGAAGCCCTGGATCTTGTCGTACATGGAGTCGCGCAGGTTGGAGGCGAACCCCGTGGAGGCCACCGCCGCGGTCTGCCCGGCCTTGACGCCGAAGAACAGGCTTATGAAGGCAAGCGCGAGCATTATCCCGCCGTAGAGGAATATGTTGCCGATATTGCCTGCGGCTATGCCCCTGTCGATTATCATTGCGGTCACAAACGGGATCAGGATCTCCATCAGGACCTCACAGGCTGTCAGGATCGGGGTGATTATCGCGTACTTCTTGTACTCCCCGATGTGTCTCAGTATCTTTTTGAGCATCATCCACCCTTCTGAACTAAATGAATATACCATTGAATATACTGAGAGCAGGGGAAAGTGACAATTGTTTGATAAGACTAATTCAGTATATAATCATGCACATGATGTATGAGAGAATCAGAGCCAAGATAGTCGAATGCTCGCAGCGGATGTACGACGAGCACCTGGTCTCCGCCACAAGCGGGAACGTCAGCATGCGCATCCCCGGACGCGACGGGATGTTCGCCATAACCCCGAGCTCCGAAAGCTACGGTACCATGACAGCAGACCGCATCGTCATAATGACCGTGGACGGGGACATAATCCAGGGGCCCGATGACGGCAAGCCCTCCTCGGAGTGGAGACTTCACGCCGAGATCTACAAGGCAAAGCCGGAGGTGGGGGCCATTGTCCACACCCATTCTCCTTACGCCACGGCATTCGCGGTAATAAGGGAGCCAATCCCCCTGATTCTCATCGAGATGCAGCCTTGGCTCGGAGGGGCAATACCACTTGCCGAATATGCTCCCACAGGGTCACTCCAGCTGGGGCTCAACGCTGCACGGGATCTGGGTGATCTGGGCGGATGCCTTCTGGCGAACCACGGGGTGGTGGCGGTTGCCCCGGATCTTGATCTCGCATACACCAGGGCCACCTACATCGAGGACGCTGCCAAGATCTACCACATGGCACGATGCGTCGGAAAACCGGTAGAGATTCCGTTGAACTGAGGACGAGCATGGTTGAAGGATATACATACGATTTCTATGTGAGGGCGGCATCCTACATCAGGGAGCGGATCAAGGAGGTCCCGTCTGTGGCGGTTGTTCTGGGCACAGGCTGCGCACCGTTCGCCGACAAGATCACTGATCCGGTCACAATCCCCTATAAAGACATCCCGGGTTTCCCTGTGTCCACGAACGCAGACCATGCCGGAAACATGATCGCAGGCTATGCGGGCGGCAGGTACATCATCTGCATGAACGGAAGATGCCACTTCTATGAGGGCTACTCCATGGAGGAGCTCAACATCCCCGTGCATGTGCTGCATGTCCTGGGTGTGAGGACACTGGTCCTGACAAACGCGTCAGGCTCTTGCAACCCTGATTTTCACACTGGCGATGCCATGATAATACGTGATCACATAAAGCTTTACGGCGGAAGCCCCATGAGAGGGCCCAACGTCAGTGAGCTGGGGCCGAGGTTCTTCGGGGTGTCCGACCTTTATACCGCAGAGCTGAGAGAGATTGCTAAAAAATGTGCCTCACGCTCGAAGATGAAGGTCCATGAGGGAGTCTACATGTTCTTCCCCGGTCCCCAGTTCGAGACCGCTTCCGAGATACGCGCGGCCCGCATCCTGGGAGCTGATGTGGTGGGAATGTCCACCGTCACAGAAGCACTGACTGCGGCGCACTGCGGGATGAGGCTCCTGGGCCTTGCCCTGATAACAAACATGGCCACCGGCATGACGGAGGAGAAGGTGGACGGAACTGAGGTCAATGAGAACGCGTCAAGAGTCGCGTCTCAGTTCTCATCCCTGCTTGAGGATATAGTCGCCTCAATATGATGTTTTTTGCTGTTAAGGCAGCAGGAGGTAAATATGTCAGTACTGTTCAAGAACGCCAGGATCCTGGCAACTGAGAACGGAGCCTTCAAGGTTCTTGATGGCGCATATCTCGGAGTATCTGGAAAAAAGATTAACTATATAGGGCTTACTAAGCCATCGTTTAGTTATGATACCGAGAAGGACATGCATGACAGGCTCCTGATGCCTGGCCTTGTGAACGGCCATGCGCACAGCTCCATGAACCTCCTGAAGGGTCTTGGAAGTGACCTTCCGCTGCAGGACTGGCTCCACACCATCTGGCCTGTGGAGGACAAGATGAGGGCCTCCGATCATGTGGCCGGAATGGAGATGGTCATCCTTGAGATGCTTGCCGGCGGAACCACCAGTTTCTCGGACATGTACTTCTATCCCATGGTCACCCAGAAGGTCGTTGGTGAGAGCGGGATCAAGGCCGACCTCTGCCGCGTTGTGATGGGCGGAGATGAGAGGACGGATTATAAGACATACCAGAACCGCGTGGAGGCCATTGCCTTTTACAAGGACTTCGACAACGCCTATGACGGGCGCCTTCATGTGGACTGGAGCGTCCATGCCGAGTACACCATTGCCGACAACATTGCCGAGAAGTGGGCAGAGGAGATCCAGGGACTGGGCGGCAGGCTCCACATACACCTCTCCGAGACATGCGCAGAGCAGGAGAGCTGCCTGAGTAAGCGAGGCATGACCCCGGCGGCGTGGTTCAACAAGCTGGGCTTCTTCAATGTCCCCACCTATGCAGCCCATTGCGTCTGGGTCACCGATGAGGATCTGGCCATCTTAAGGGAGAAGGGCGTGACCGCAGTGCACAACCCGTCAAGCAACATGAAGCTCGGAAGCGGCTTCGCCCCGGTGCAGAAGATGCTGGACATGGGCCTGAACGTTGCGCTGGGCACCGACGGCAGCGCCAGCAACAACAACGTCAACATGTTCGAGGAGATGCACCTGGCATCCGTCATCCACAACGGCTATCATCTGGACCCGACGATCATGAAGCCTTCTGATGTAATCAGGATGGCCACAATCAACGGCGCCATGGCCCAGGGCAGGCCGGACACGGGAAGCCTTGAGGTCGGAAAGTGCGCCGACATCATCGCGATCAACCTCGATGCACCGCACATGCTGCCTGACCATGACACTCCGGCCCTTGTCTGCTACTCCGCGCAGGCAAGCGATGTCTGCATGACCATGGTTGACGGCAAGATCCTCTATGAGGACGGCGAGTACCTGACCATGGACAAGGATCGCATCTTCCACGATTACAGGGCTTCCTGCGAGTACCTGGCCTCCAAGTGACAGCAACAGAATAAAAACAAGTTTACTTATTGAATATTAAGCATAAGTATTGAATAATAGAAGTGGCTACCCATAACGGGGCGGTTGGCTTTGCCTTTTACCAAATCTTGATATAAGAGGAGGTAAGAGCTTGAGTACTTTGACAATAATCTCGGTTGTTGTCGGGGCTGCAGGTCTTGTGGTCGGAATTATCCAGCTTGCGCTGATGATCCAGTCTCATAAGGGCAAAAAAAATCGCCACTAGCTCTTCCCAGATACTGGCGATTTCTTTTAATCACTGGTAAAAGGCAAGCTGACCGCTTAGGGTAGCCTTTCTTCTTACAGGTAAATGATATCCTTCAGTTCCTAGATATGTCAATACCGGCTTTTACTTTCAGCAGGTCTTGTGCCAGGTTTAAAAAGGCAAAAAAAATCGCCATTAGCTTTTCCCCTAACTGGCGATTTCTTTTTGAATCACTGGTAAAAGGCAGGCTGACCGCTTGGGTAGCCTTTCTTCTTACAAGTAAATGATATCCATCAGTTCCGTGATATGTCAATAGCGGCTTTGCCGATGAAGCGGATAAGCTCATCCGACGAGTAGAATCCGTAGGTGTCCCGGGCAAGGGCCCCGGCCTTCTGGTGGATCAGGGCTGCCTGGGAGGCAGCATCCTCCCGTCCTGATGCAAGGAGGGCGGCCGTGATTCCTGAGAGCACATCGCCTGAGCCTGCGGTGCCCAGCGACGGGTTCTGTCCGTCTATGACAGATACTCTGCCGGATGAGCTGACCCAGACAGTGTTTGCCTTATAGATGATCCGGCATCCTGTGACATCGGAGATGTCCCCGAGTGTCCTGATGAAGGATGCCGGTGCAGATATGTCAGCCTCAGGGAGGAAAGAGGAGAGAAGTGCTGCGTACTCGCCCGGATGAGGGGTCAGGATGCACTTTCCATGTCCGCTTGCCCTGAGCCTTGCAAAGGCCCTGATACCGTCGGCATCAATGACAACCTTACCGGCCTTCTCAAGGCAGAGGCTGACCATCCAGTCATGATCTCTTCCCATGCCGGGACCGCAGAGCACACAGTCAAAAGAGGATAGGTCCGCGCCAACAGCATCCTCATAGCTTCCGACCATGGCTGATGGGACAGCCTTGGATATGATAGGGATGAGACGCTCATCCGTGAAGACCGTAACAAGGCCCGCACCTGAGTGAAAGGCCGCCTTCGCAGCCAGGGTCACGGCGCCAGTGAACCTTCCGCTTCCGCCGATTATGGCTATATGGCCCCTGGTCCTCTTGTAGTCAGAGCCCTTGAGCTTCACCGGCAGGAGATCCCGGAAATCAAGAAGCTTTATGTCAGACTCAGGAACCGCAGAAGTTGGGAAGATCGGATCCGTGACAAGAATCTCTCCCGCATAGTCACGGTTCTGCGGCAGATAGAGGGCGCTTTTCAGGACTCCCATGCAGATAGTCTTATCTGCCCTGACAGATGAGCCGAACACAACTGAGTCTCCCATTCCTGATGGTACATCAAGTGAGATAACCTTGCATTTTCTGAGGTTTATAGCAGAAATTAGGCCATCATAAGGTGCTCTGGGCTCTCCCTTGAGACCAACCCCGAAAAGCCCGTCAATAACAAGGTCAGCTCCTTCAAGAGCCGAATCAGCATCCTCTGAGACAGGTATTCCAAGCTCAAGAGCTTCCTTCATCTGGATGTCCCGAAGGTCCGTGCATCTGCCGTAGGCCGCAGAAAGAATGACAATGTTCCTTAAGCCGTCAAGCCATGCAAGGCGCGCCATCGCCAGGCAGTCCCCGCCGTTGTTTCCGCCGCCTGCGGCAAAGACGGTCTTTGAGGCATTCCCGATATCCTCACGGACCAGATTGTATGCTGAGGCTGACGCGTTCTCCATCAAGGTGAGGCCCGGGACATGGAAATCATCCTGAGAGCGCCTGTCCATCTCAAGTGACTGCCGGGAGCTGTAAAGGTTCTGCATGGCCAAATGGTATCAGATATCGGTTTGATTAGAAAGGCTCTTTGGTTTATCATGTGTCAGGGGGTGCGCAATGGGACTTGCCGAACTTATCTACAAGAAAGCCTTTGTCAAACGTTATGATGACGACCATATCATCTTCTATTTCTCATATAAAGACTTTGAGGGACTTGAGGCCAGGCCCGTGCAGTTTCCGACCCCTCAGAACCTGAGCGTGCACGGCTACATCTACTCCTACCCGGGAGCAAGGGAGGACGACCTTGCCATCTTCTGCCACGGCATGGGCGGCGGACACCGCTCCTACATGCGTGAGATCGAGGTTCTCTGCAGGAAAGGCTATCAGGTCCTGGCCTACGACAACATCGGATGCTGGGAGTCAGAGGGCGAGGACATCCGCGGACGCTCCGAGAGCTTGAACGACCTGGTATCCTGCATGGACTGGATAGAGAAGGAGGAGGACCTCAAGGACAGGAGGCTCCACGTCATCGGCCACTCCTGGGGCGGATTCGCCGCAGGCAACATCCTGAACTTCAGGAAGCGCAACATAAAAAGCGTGACGGTCATCTCGTCATTCGCAAGCATCGACAGCTTCTCCGACGCAGGCTTCGGCGGCAAGATGAGGATGATCAAGAAGAGCATCATCCGCCACGAGAGAAAGGTCAACCCCGACTATGCTGACACCAGCTGCGTGGACGCCTTCAGGGACACGGACGCCAAGGTCCTCTGGATCCACTCCAGGGACGACCAGATGGCCGCGTTCAGCACCGGGCTCCAGTACGTGCGAGAGCGCGTCAGCAACCCCAACGTCAGCTACTTCGAGACTGACGGCAAGTTCCACAACCCCAACTACACTGCCGATGCCGTCAACTACATGCGCGAGTCCTTCGGCACATTCGAGTACCTGGTCAAGAAGAGAAAGCTCAAGACCTTCGAGCAGAAGAAGGCCTACATGGCAGAGAGGGACTTCTGGCGCATGACGGCGCAGGACCCCGAGATCTGGAACCTGATATTCACGAACATGGAGAAGGCCGATGCCTGAGCAGCTGTCCAGGACAGCCCTGCTTCTGGGGGACGATGCCCTGAGGAGGCTCGCATCATCACGCGTTCTTGTCTTCGGACTGGGCGGAGTGGGAGGCTATGTGGTGGAGGCCCTTGCCCGCACCGGCGTGGGGACGCTTGGCATTGTGGACAACGATGTTGTGAGCCTCTCGAACATCAACCGACAGATATATGCCCTTCATTCCACGGTGGGAAGAAAGAAGACCGAGGTGGCCAGAGAGCGCATCCTGGACATCAATCCGTCATGCATCGTAAGGACATATGACATGTTCTATCTGCCTGAGACAGCAGATCAGATAGATCTTTCTGAATATGACTATGTGGTGGACTGCATTGACACAATAGCTGCGAAAATCGAGCTTGTCTTAAGATGCAGGGCCATCGGAGTGCCTCTGATAAGCTCGATGGGAACGGGCAACAAGCTGGACCCGTCAAAGCTCAGGATCGCAGATATCTCAAAGACAAGCGTCTGCCCTCTGGCCCGTGTGATGCGCCAGGAGCTGAGAAAGAGAGGCGTCTATCATCTCAAGTGCATATTCTCCACCGAGGAGCCGGGGACAAACGTAGTGAAGGACGGTTCAAGGCATGCTCCGGGAAGCATCGCGTTCGTGCCGTCAGTGGCCGGTCTGACCATCGCAGGTGAGGTGATTAAGGATCTTACAGCAGTGTGACGAATACCTCGTGGGTGTTGCCTATGGTTCTGAGAGCGAAGATCTCGCCTTTCTCAAGGACGGTGTCGGCGATATAGATTCCGTCAGAGAACTTGAAGTACCTGTATGCCTCGGTCCCGTCAGGCTTGATCCTGTAGACCTTCATGTTGGTCACCGGGCAGTCCGGTCCGAAATCAAAGACGGTGCAGGGCACATCGCCCGCGCAGTCGCTCTGGATGCATGTCCATGTGATGTAGATGTTCTCCGGAAGCTTGTCACCCGAGTATGAGTAGGCCTTGAAGCCGCTCTCCGGATAAGTCTTCTCAACGTAGATCTTCGAGATGAAGATCTCGTGCTTGCCGTCATCAGTGCGCAGGATGAAGACCTCTCCTGCGATCAGGTCGTGGTCTGTGATGTAGGTGTCGTCCTCGAAGATGTAGTACCTGTAGGTCTCGTTCCCGTCAGCCATGACCCTGTAGACCTTGAAGTCCATGTCCTTTGCGTATTTGCCGTTGTCGAACTGCATCAGCGTGCAGGGGAAGAATCCCACGCACTCGGACACAATGCACATGTTGGCCGTGGAGATGGAGGCCGGAAGCTCGCTTTCCGTGTATGACCATGCGGAGAAACCTGTCTCGGGATAGATGCGGGACACCTTGGCGTCTGAAGGCGGCATGATCGCCCAAAGTGAGACCATGACTGAAAGCAAAATTATTACAAGGGCAGTCTTCTTCATGCCTCAAGCTTAACGTTTTCTTTCTCCGATTTCCATCAAAAAGGTTCATGTTCGGCAAAATCTGTTATAAAATAATCCCACAATAAAAGATACGGGGGTGCAATGATGAAGGTCCTTCTGATAAACGGCAGTCCAAGGCCGGACGGGAACACGACTATCGCACTTGATGAGATGACCAGGGTCTTCAAGGAGCAGGGGATTGAGACAGAGGTCATGCAGGTCGGAAACAAGGCGATCCGCGGCTGCATCGCATGCGGGGCCTGCGCAAAGGCCGGAAAATGCGTCTTTGACGATGATGTCAACAAGGCCGCTGCGATTCTCAGGGAGGCCGACGGGCTTGTCATAGCATCCCCTGTCTACTACGCCTCGGCCAACGGGACCATCATCTCGTTCCTGGACAGGCTATTTCAGAGCGCCAAGTTCGACAAGACCATGAAGGTCGGCGCCTCCGTGGCGGTGGCAAGGCGCGGCGGGTGCTCAGCGACATTCGACGAGCTCAACAAGTACTTCACCATCTGCGGCATGCCGGTGGCCTCCAGCCAGTACTGGAACAGCGTGCACGGACGCATGAAGGGCGAGGCCCTGAAGGACGAGGAGGGCCTTCAGACCATGAGGACCCTTGCCTCCAACATGGCTTTTTTGATGAAGAGCATCGCCCTGGGAAAGGAGAAGTACGGGATTCCCCAGAAAGAGGAGTGGAAGCCCACCCATTTCATAAGATAAGGGTATCTTCCAAACCCTTCCAGATTCAGGCCTGAATCAGTTTGGAAGTGAGACTTACAATGGCATCACATATGCGGCTTTCCGCCTCATCCTTCTCAGGATCGAACGGGAAGCCGTTTTTCTCCCACCACCTGTAGATCATGGTCATGCCTTTTCTCAGGTCATACTCGGGCTCCCAGTCAGGAACCGCCTCCCTGAACGCAGAGCAGTCGAAGATCCCGCAGTACTTCTTCTCCATCTGGATGTGACCGAACAGACTGCTGTCTATCTTATTCAGAAGCTCAGCCGGGGCATGGATGATCTTGGGCTCCTTGCCCACGATCTCACCGATTACGGTGTACAGGTCATCCCAGATGTTGCAGAAACCTGATGTGACGTGGAAGGCTTTGTCGTAGGTGCTTGGCCTGAAGAGGCTCATCACATATGCCTTGGCAAGATCCGGGGCAAAGGTGAAGGTCCAGGGATTGGTTCCGTCGCCGAACATCAACAGCGGCTTGTCGTCCATAATCCTTCGCGCGATGTTGGCGTTCTGCCTCATGACGCCGATGTTGCTGCATCCTATTCCGAAGGTCAACGATGGCCTGATTATGGTGACATGTGACTTTTTCTTCAGGTTATGAAGCTCACGCTCCATGTTTGCCTTCTCAAAGCCATAGGGGAATGAAGGCTCGCTTCTGAGAGTCTCGAACTCCTCTCTGATGGGGATGTACCTTGCCGGCTGGTTGTAGGCTGCGACACTTGATGTGAAGATTATGTGCTCTGCCTTGCCGTCAAAGACCTCCATGGTGGTCCTTGCATCGGAGGCGTTGAAGCTGATCATGTCAATGACGGCATCGGCGTTGACTCCGCCCAGCTTCTCCATGAGCTCGCCTTCCTTTCGCCTGTCGCCTGTTATGACCCTGACCCCGTGCGGGATCTCCACGTCCGTGCGTGTCCCTCGGTTGAAGAGTGTGACATCGTGGCCCATCGCCGCCGTCTGACGGGTGATCTCCCTGCTGATGTTGCCTGTTCCGCCTATGATTATCAGTCTCATGCGCATTCCTCCACAGATTAATCATAACACCGATGCCTTGGATAATTCATCAGTCTTTTTGATGTTTCCTTGCCCAAAGGGTATTTCGATTGTATTATATCTGTTGTATCAATGATTCCTCAGGAGGGAACATATGGATTTCAAATCCTTACTTATCGGCCTTGGCATAGGTCTGGTCATATCACTTATCGTCTACATCTGGCAGCGCATCGGACGCAGCGACTCAGAGAAGAAGAGCAAGACGGAGATCGCCCGCCTGAAGAACATGCTCGCAGACCGCATGGACATCGAGTCTGAAGGCCTTAAGAAGATCAAGGCGGAGAACGATGAGCTGAAGAAGGCCAACGAGAACCTTCGCATCACCAACGCCGCCCTGAGCCAGAAGCCCGGCCGCGCGGAGGTGCAGAGACTCCAGATCTACCAGCAGGCGGTTGACCGGCTCGTGATCAACAGCCCGGGCTTCGGAGCCGCATGGCAGAGCGCCCTGAAGGAGAGCGAGGAGGAGTTCGCCAAGACCTACACCGGAACACAGGCCTTCTGGAAGAAGATCCTGCCCGGCAAGACCAACGCCAAGCTCATCTCATCATCAGATGTCGTGGACGAGCAAGATTGACCAAGCGCCCTGATAGGCATAATATTCGCTTGTCGCCATGATGGTGGAATGGTAGACACCGGGGACTTAAAATCCCCTGCTTGCAAAAGCGTACGAGTTCGAGTCTCGTTCATGGCAAGAAAACGGAAGTGACCCATGCGGTTGCTTCCGTTTTTTATATTTTGGTGTGGTATTACAGGTATAAAATGCGGAGCAAACCTGTAAAATGACCGGGTCAAGGGCGGCTATGCCGTTCATCTGGACCCTTGACGCGGTCTTATCCCGAAGCGTCGAGTCTCGTTCATGGCAGTGGTGACATTCAGGGGCGGGCAGGATATCAGGGTGGAGATTTGAAAACTGACTACCGGCCATGCTTTTTCATTGCAGGCATGGACTTCCAAGTAATATAATCTGCAGTTGGAAAGAGTTGTTTACAAACTATCATACTGGGTAAATTGTTAAAATGCACAATCAGGTATATATCGGAACAGGCAAAGTAGGACCAAGGCTTTATCTCTGTGTCATCATGGATTATGAATCCAGGATGATAATCGGTTATGACTTCGGTTCCACCAATTCGGACAAGCTCAAGCAGAGGCTTTGTCAGAGTCGCGGTATAGAGGCCGTTCCTCCAAAATCCCGATATGTCTCATCGTTCTTCAGTGCTTTATCGGCTGAGCAGATGATGCAATATAAGTTCCATGACAATGAAGAACGCAAGGCTGCGGTGGAAGACTACATAGAGTTTTATAACGAAGAGCGGATCCACAGTTCTCTTGGATACAAGACTCCCTTTGAAGTGTATTCAAGGAACCATTTTCAGGTTGTGACGATTAACTCTGAAAAGTGAGGACTTGACCATACTATTGATGCTAATGGCGTTCATGGCAAAAGAGTGGCTGCCACTAAAGCGGCTAACCCTTCAATAGTCAGGCTGTTCTTAAAGATTTTACCCCATATACAGGAACAACCTGGATTTGCTTTCCCTGGAAAGCTGATGTTCCGAAGTTCTCAAGGGAGACCCTGATCCCATACGGGGCATCGTGAGACTTGAGATATTCCGCCATGCTCTGCATCTTGCCGGTTGTGTTTGACTTCACTTCAATCGGAATGATATTGTCTCCTTTCTGAATCACAAAGTCCACTTCTGCATTTGCTCCTGTGCGTTTCCAGTAGTAAAGCTCCGCACTCTGATATTTATCCGAGTACTTCAGAATCTCCAATCCGGTCTGCATCTCTACGAGAGCGCCCTTGTTGAGGGACTCAAGATTGACTGCCCTGAGTATGCTTGAGGCATCGTATCCTTGTCTTGTGAGGTAGACTCCGCTGTCAAAAGCCAGAAGCTTTATGGAAACGTTCTTGTTCCCACACCCTAAGGGAAGAGACTCACATATGCTTGATTTGACTTGGAATACTAGTCCAGCCATAGAAAGCAGATCTAGAATAGTACTGAATCTTGAGGCTTTCATCCCGGGTACTGTTTTTGTCAATGTGATCTGATTTCCCACATTCCTGAGTGCGAATCGGAATACTTCGCGGATTTCTTCTGCCGGAACCTTATCGTTGTATTTCCCGAAGT
>JAEEGI010017385.1_pt1 | contig 14760 bp, 7 predicted proteins | sample 8958751 | NCBI WGS metagenome assembly JAEEGI01 (sample SAMN16246545, study PRJNA631951) | gut metagenome | biome: gut microbiome; feature: rumen; material: KS-attached | host: Bos | place: Iran: Karaj | collected 2018-10
CGTGCGGTATGCGTGTATATCCGTTGTTGTATCTCATTTGGTTCCTACATCAAACCACAACTGTTTTGTGCCGTGCGTGTCTTGTTCTCGGTTGTATCTCATTTGGTTCCTACATCAAACCACAACGCTCAGTCTGCTCAGGCTCCCCATGGGGGAGTTGTATCTCATTTGGTTCCTACATCAAACCACAACACACTACTTCCCTCATGTACCGCCGTGTTGTTGTATCTCATTTGGTTCCTACATCAAACCACAACGATGAGGATGGCATAGTAGTAGATGAGCGGTTGTATCTCATTTGGTTCCTACATCAAACCACAACCACAGGTCTTGACAACATTATCCTCACCCAGTTGTATCTCATTTGGTTCCTACATCAAACCACAACCTCTGCGCTGAGGGCTTTGTCCCCTCCACCGTTGTATCTCATTTGGTTCCTACATCAAACCACAACGCTGCTCCAGCTCATGAGCGGGAACACTGGGTTGTATCTCATTTGGTTCCTACATCAAACCACAACTTCGTACACAAGACGGGTGGTCTTGTTGTGTTGTATCTCATTTGGTTCCTACATCAAACCACAACTTCTCCCGTATCTCGGTGAGTTCCTGGCGGTTGTATCTCATTTGGTTCCTACATCAAACCACAACCATCGACCATGACAACAGCCGAATGGTGGCGTTGTATCTCATTTGGTTCCTACATCAAACCACAACTTTCGGGTATTGCAGCACGGCCTTGAACTGTTGTATCTCATTTGGTTCCTACATCAAACCACAACCTCTGCCAACGTGTTGCCGTTATTGGCGGAGTTGTATCTCATTTGGTTCCTACATCAAACCACAACCTGTCACAAATATGTATATCATTATCAATGAGAAATGTTGAATAATGGAAACAGGAAGTGGTTTTGATATGGTTTATTGTTGCAAAATTACCAAATAATTTCCAATTGAACCGGTCCACTGAAAATCTTTTTATCTTTTTCTTTTTTCCCCCAGAAATTCACGATCTCACTATATTGCTTATCGGTCACTCCCAGTATACTTACTCTGCCCGCATTGGGGATGAATGTTTTCACTCGTTTAATATGAGTTTTAAGGCTCTCGTATGATCCACAATGTCTTATATACACTGAATATTGAAACATGACAAACCCAACCCAACATCCTCGATAGGCCTCGTTATAGTTTTGTTATCTTCCTTGGATTTCACAACCAGTTGCCCGTATTTGAGTGATAGGGCAACTGGTGATGTGAACATCAATGTTTGCTTAATCATTTATATTCTTCTTATTTCTCCTAAATCATTAAGTTCAAAGTCTATGCCCTCAACAAGCGCATTGAATTGAGTATGCAGCAAGAGGATGCCTGGCCGAAACTCTTCTCCAGCCTGAAATGAGCCGTTTTTTATCTTGATTTCGCTACTAGGCCTTGCATCTTGATGGTGGACTAAAGCTATTCTTCCGTATGAGCTAGTCTTAGTCGCAAATGAGTTTAGCCCGACAATTTTATACAATCGGAGTTCTATTTCATGCTGATTAAGCGACCAGACTTCTTCGGGCTTCTTTTCGTAGGGGATTACCATGGTGCCGATTTTTAATCGGTATCTTAGCGGGTACCCCATTTTAACGTCGGGTACAAGAGGCATATTGTTGCCCTGCTGGTGGCTTTTCCGATAGAAAATGGCAGCAGTTATATTGCTGACGATTTCAAAGGCTCGTTTTTCTTTACCTTTATTGTCTTTCCCTACATAGATGGCCATCATGTAGTTGCGGTCATTTTGCACATGAAATTGGCGTTTGTGTTCATGCCTGGATTTATCCCGATGCCATCTGATGTTGATGGGTCGGGTAACGGAACCTGTAAAGACTCGAACTTTTTTAGTCGGGATTTTCTTTTCCTGGTTCATCCAAATACCGATTTCCAGCGCTTTCTTGAGTGAGCCATGGATAGAGATGGCTTCTTCTACTTTGCCACGCACAACGTCATCGACAATATTTTTAATATCCTTCGCATCTATGTCATCAAGGCTTTTGCGGACAACATACTTGATGTCCCCTTCACGCTTAATGGCTCCATAGTAGCTCCCGTTGTGAAGTGATCCTCTTGCCGTATCACCCTGTATGATGACCTGTCCATCCCTTTTTCTGGTGTGTTTGGGCAAGTTGTCTTTGGTATGATGGGCAACCAATAGTTCATCTTGTATGTGCTTGATGTCAGCAACAAAAGTGGGCCATGGTTTGTCAAACTGTGGCTTGGCTCCGAGTCCTTGCTTGTATTCGTCTTCGTCGTGGTAGAATTGTGCCAACTTTGCATACTGCACGTTGTCAATACATGCTATAGTGATGGCATCAATACAGTGGTGGACGTGATTGATGCGTTCCTTGGCAGTATATTCATCTTGAATCCCCCACATCTTTCTGAAGTCTGATGTGGCAATGCCCTTAACAATATACACATGCTTGAAAACTGATTTCAAGAACATGCGGGCATAGCGGGAGATGACACTGATGTCAGTTCCTTGTCGGCGCGAAAAACCCTCAGGAACTTTGGTCATCGTGAATCTCTTGTATTTGCCACTCCAATAGTCGCGCTCTAATGTCAAGAGATGGCGTCGACGGATAATTCTGTCTTTCTCCTCTTTAGTCGTTGCCCTGCTTCCTTTGAGCCGACGGATTTGCTTGCTCAATTCTTCGGCTCGCTCGTTCCAATGCTCAATGCGTTGAAGCATTTCTTCATGCTCAATTAATTCAATCGGCAACTTGGTCCTTTTTTTCTCTCTATTAAACTTGCTGCTGCACAAGGTGAGGTTCATCTTTGTGCTGTCTCCGCCTGCACTGCGTGGTATCGTGTGTTCGATGTCATATTTGGGATTTGAACTCAAAAAGTCAGCAATACCAATCTGGTCGCCAGTGTAGATACATAGGTGGTTTTGTTCTTCCCACAACTGATATTTTAAGATGTCAGTATCAGATGGGTTGGCGATTCCTGTGTCCTCTTGAATTCTTTTACGGCAGTCGTCGCGGTCTTTTTCTTGTTTGCGTTGCCATGTTTGGATAGCCCAGCGGCGGTTTGCGTCATTTAAATCTCTGGAAAATTCTAAGTGCACCTTGGTGTTTTCATCAATATACCCTTTAGCCAACAAGAGATTGACAACCTTGCGCAAACGGAACATTGACCGCATTGCCATCGGGTTTCTTACACTGCTGATGCGCGGAGAGCCTAGTTGATAGATACCATCAGCATTGGGCAAAACCCTAGGATAGTGTTCCATCATTGACGGATGGTATAACTTGTTCAATTGCTCTGTGTCTATATCATCAAAGTTGTCCCTAATAAAATCTTTGAGGTAATGCTCCAGCGGACGTTCATCATTCTTCTTGTCGTAATCCAATAGCGCATTAATGATTGTATTGACAGCCTTCTGATGTTCGTCTTCGAATCTACTATAGAATGGTGGTAATACCTCATCAATATTGGCCATGAAAACAGCATGAGAATAAATAAGACCATAGTCCTTGAGATAGGGCAGAATCTTGCGGATGGCTTTTAGGCTAAGGGCAGCATAATCATTGGGCAGAGAAATCTTTGCGAACTTTTCAGCTTGTTCTTCTGCCAATTGCAATCGACTCTTAGCAAAACCCTTGAGCTTCTCCTCGTCATCATAGAAGAACAGTGCGTGCCATACATCATTCATCACTTCATAGGGAGTCTTTCCGTCGGCGAGAGTGTAAACCTCACATGCTCCCTCCAACCAATTCTCGCCGAAGATTTCCTCAAGTTGAGCAGTCACCGTGCTCATCGGAATCTGGGTATCCATCTGGTAATTGAACATGTACGGTCTCTCTTCCTTGTCCCGAAAGTATTTGTACTTGTTCTTGCCTGCGAGTTTCTTGGCTATATCTTCAAAACTGAAGGTGTGCTTGCTTTTTCTTTTAAATAAGGGCAGAACCTTCGCTTTCTCGTCCCCATTCAAGTATCGCAGATCGCTATCAACAGGAGTCTTTATCTTGATATTATTCAAGAAACTATAAAGTCGAAATTCTTCAAATAGCGGGTGTGATGCCGGGCAACGTGGTTTGCCTTTCTCAAAAGTACATGTGCCAACAGTAGATTTTTGTGATTTCAATGGACGTTGGGAGAAGATGGCTTTTTCTAGTTTACTCACCAATTCCTCGGGCAATTCCTGCTTTTGACAAATGGCATGAAACTCTTTCAGGTAGTGCTCGTTGCGTGCAGTATAATGCTGTCTGATTTTTTTGCCCTCATGGTAGAGCCGATAGAAATACTCTCCTAGATACTCACAGCCTGCTTCTTGCATTTCGGCTGTCAAGTTGTTGATGCCCTCGCTGACGGATCCCTCTGAAGCCTTTGTCGTTTCCTTGCGGTTACTCAAGAAACCACGTCGCTGGTTGAGGTGATATAATGCCCGTCCCAAAATATAGCGTTGAGTCAAGTTTGTTAAGTCCAGCTTCTCAGTCAAGCAGATGTGCCTGAACTGATATGGATTAACATTGTTCTTGTCTTCAGTCCGTTGCCACTCCATGAATGCTTCATCATGAGGATATATTCCCTTGAGCCTCCAGTCCCTTAATTCCTCGCGGCTGAGAGGTGGGCACAATTGAGCATCAACGAGTATAGTTAGCAAACGGATTTTTCTCACCTTGCGGCGCCAATAATGCTTTCGCAAAGCCCTGTATCCAGTGCGCTCAGCAGCTTTAGATGACTCGATGCCTTTTTCGATTTTTACTCCTTCGGTAAAGATATTGGTCCCTTTATGAATGAGTCGGATTCCCTTCTCGTCTTTTTCGATAATGGCCCATCCGAGGCTATTAGTTCCTGTGTCTATTCCTAAAATTCTTTCCATAACGTAGTCTTAAAAAGATTTTCGGTAAAATTACTAGAATATTTTGGCATCACAAAACTTTTTTATAATTTTGCGCCCATAAGATTTCCTACATCTTATCACAATAAGGCCATCATGGCCGAAGGGTAAAACCTATACTCCCGCCTCGGTGGGAGTTTTTTTTCAACATCCACGCATAGCCTCACGGTGAGCCGGTAAGATACTATGGTTTTTGGGTAGGTGCTTTCATCCCGGCATCGCCTGCAAGTGGCTAACAGCTACTGACTCAACTAATTCATCGGGTTGTTGATAATTTATTATGTAATGTTGTTGGTAGTATGGGGAAAAATGACTACCTTTGCACCCGAATTGAAGGCAGAACTTTAAGAAAATGTCAGTTTATTCATTGGGAATACCTTTCAGGATAACTTGTAGCGGAGAGGCAGCAAGCCAGTTTTACAACCCGCTGCAGGAGGGGGTATACAGCGTCACACGCGTCACACTAGATGGGGAGTACCCCGCTAATGTGGCGCGATTTTCTTTTATAGAAAACAATCAAACCAATCAATTTTTTAATAATTCATCATTTTTTCATCCATTAAAACAAGTTTTTGTATGTTGAGAACAGTTAAGCTTTTGGCTTTGGTGGCAATGTTCGTTGTAGCATTGTCGGCAAGTGCCCAGGTGACGACCTCGGCTCTCTCGGGTGTTGTGACCGATGAAAACCATGAGGCGCTGATTGGCGCTACGGTTACCGCGTTGCACACGCCCTCGGGCACGAAGTACAACGCCGTTACCAACATCGACGGCCGCTACACCATGCGTGGTATGCGTCCCGGTGGTCCCTACACGGTTACTGTAAGTTACATCGGCTATCAGACTCGTCAGATCGAGGATGTAACGCTGCAGCTGGCCGAGACCTACGACCTGAGCGTTGACATGAGTGTTGGCTCCAACACGCTGAGCGAGGTGGTCATCACCTCCGAGGCTACCAAGTTCAGGACCGAGAAGACCGGTGCTGCCACTAACATCAACAGCGCCCAGATCAGCAGCCTGCCTACGGTAACGCGCAGTCTGACCGATGTGACCCGCCTGTCGCCCTACGGTGGTAACGGCATGAGCTTTGCCGGTACCGATGGTCGTCTGGCCAACTTCACGGTCGATGGTGCAAACTTCAACAACAACTTCGGTCTGAGCGACAACCTGCCTGGTGGCGGTAACCCCATCTCGATCGAGGCTATTGAGGAGATGCAGGTAGTGATTTCGCCCTACGACGTGCGTCAAACCAACTTCATCGGTGGTGGTGTTAACGCCGTTACCAAGAGCGGTACCAACACCTTCCGCGGCAGTGCCTACATCTTCCACCGCAACGAGAACATGCGTGGTGACGCTGTTGAGCGTTTCCAGATTTCCTCGGCCCGTGAGAAGGACCAGGTAACCACCTACGGTTTCACCCTGGGCGGCCCGATCTGGAAGGACAAGCTGTTCTTCTTCGTGAACGGTGAGATGACCAAGCAGCCGACCATCGTTAACCGCTGGCGTGCATCGGAGAACGGTGTCGGCAATGCTGACGCCTTTATCTCGCGCACCACGTTGCGCGACCTGGCCCGCGTGAGCGAGCACGTGATGGGCAAGTATGGTTATGACACGGGTTCTTACACCAACTTCCCTGCCGACGAGAACAACTATAAGATTCTCGCCCGTCTGGACTGGAACATCAGCCACGACCACCACTTGTCACTGCGTTATAACTACACCAAGAACCGCTACTGGTCCAACCCCAACGCTACCTCGATGGACGGCGGTACCCGTATGGCCAATGCCCGTGTATCGCAGTACTCCTTCTCGTTTGCCAACTCGATGTATGGCATGGACAACCTGGTACACTCTTTCGCTGCCAACTTGAACAGCCGTTTGACCGACAACCTGTCGAACGAGTTCCTGGCAACCTACTCCAAGCTGGACGATATCCGCGCCAGCAACTCGAGCGAATTCCCCTTCATCGACATCACGATGACCGATGAATATGGCAACAAGGACAACTACATGGCTCTGGGTTATGAGCTCTTCACCTGGAACAACGCCGTTCACAACACCATCTGGAACCTTCGTGACGACGTGACCTGGTACTATGGTAACCACAAGTTCATGGGTGGTCTCACCTTTGAGCACCAGATGGCCGACAACCAGTACATGCGTAATGGTACCGGTTACTACCGCTACAACAGCGTGGATGACTTCATCAGCGGTGCTATCCCCGAGGTAGTCTGCCTGACCTACGGTTACGGTAGCGAGACCAAGCCTGCTGCCCGCGTGCAGTTCAACAAGGCTGGCCTGTATCTGCAGGACGAGTGGAACATGACCCGCAACTTCAAGCTGACCTACGGTCTGCGTCTCGACGGTCTGTTCTTCAACAATGGTGACCTGATCACCAACAACGCCATCCTGGCGCTGGACTACTACGACAAGAAGGGTAACGTTCGCCACATCGACACCGGTAAGTGGCCGAGCAGCAACCTGATCGTTCAACCCCGCGTGGGCTTCGTTTGGGACGTATTTGGCACCCAGGCTCTCAAGGTGCGTGGTGGTTCTGGTCTGTTCTCGGGCCGTCTGCCCCTGGTATTCTTCACCAACATGCCCACCAACGGTGGTCTGGTACAGTATCAGGCACAGCTCAACAGCAAGAACACCGACATGAGCCAGTTTGCCGGCGGTCTGGTGACCGACGCCACTGGCAAGGCCACGATTGCCGCTCTGCGCGACAAGCTCATCAGCATGGGCTATCCCGAGAACGTAACCTCTGACATGGGTACCGTTCCCAGCTCGATCTCGGCAGTTGATCCCAAGTTCAAGATGCCGATGGTATGGAAGAGCTCGCTGGCTGTTGACTACAACATCCCCGTTTCGTTCCCCTTCAGCGTGACTGTTGAGGGTATCTTCAACCGCAACATCAATGCTGCCAGCATCAGTGACTGGAGCATGCCCGGCGTGGGTGGTTATGCCCGCTTCAACGGTGCTGACAACCGTCCCATCTTCCCCGACAACTTCCGTCGTGGCACCAAGGCCTTCGTTCTGGAGAACACCAGCCGTGGTTATGGTTGGATTGCCAACGTGACCGTCAATGCCCGTCCTGTTGACTGGCTGAGCCTGATGGCCGCTTACACCCACACCGTGAACAAGGAGGTTACCGGTATGCCCGGTTCGGCTGCTGAGAGCGCCTTCACCTATGTTCCCACCGTTGAGGGTCCCAACAACATCAAGCTGCACAACTCGCAGTATGTGACTCCCGACCGTTTCGTCTTCTCGGCAACTGGTCATGACAAGAGCGGTAACCACTACGGCCTGATCTATGAGACCTGGCGCGGCGGCTACAAGTACTCCTACATGATGAACAACGACATGAACGGCGACGGTTACAACTACGATGCCATGTACATCCCCACCGATGCACAGGTTGAGAACGGTGAGTTCCGCTTCGTCAACAACGACAGCAAGAACCGCTTCATGGACTATGTTCACAATAACAAGACTCTGAAGAACCATCAGGGCGAGTATGCCGAGCCCTACAGCCTGTACAGCCCCTGGGTACACCGTGTTGACCTGAGCTACAAGCATGACTTCTCGGTACGCGTGTGCGGTGCAAAGCACACCCTGCAGCTGAGCTTCGACGTGAAGAACGTGCTCAACCTCTTCAACTCGAGCTGGGGCGTGAGCAAGTATCTGAATCCTGAAATCGGTAGCGATCCCCGTCTGCTCAAGTATGAGGGCATCGACGCTCAGGGTTATCCCACCTTCTCGACCAATCCTGCTATCAATGGCGACACCAAGACCTTTGTTCCCAACAAGGCCATCGGTCAGTGCTGGAACGCCTCCATCGGTATCAAGTACATCTTCAACTAATTCCTAAAGACAAAGACAATATTATGAAACTGAGATATTTTATTTCGTTTTTTGCACTGGTTGCCCTGCTGTCGTCTTGCTCTGATGATAATGCGCTGACGCTGCTCGATGAGATCCAGGTTTCGTCGTCCTACGTGGGCATCGACGAGGCCGGCGGTTCCAACACGATTATCGTTAAAGCCAAAGAGGCTTGGTCGTTTGACGAGGCTGAACTCCCCGCTTGGCTGACCGTCAGCCCGATGAGTGGTGGCGCTGGTGAGACCACGGTGACCTTCACCGCTCCCGCTACCCCCGACGGCCGCACTGCCGTGCTGCACGTCGCTTGCGCCGACAAGAAGCAGACCATCAATGTGATCCAGGGCCTCGCTACTGTTAGTGATGCCACCTGTGCCCAAGTCATTGAGGGTCCTGAAAGCAAGACTTACCGCGTGACTGGTACCATTACTTCATGGGGTAGTAACTATGAAAAATATGGTAATATGAACATTGCCGACGAGACGGGTTCCATTTATATCTATGGTATGGCCGATAAGAATGGTAAACTGGCTAATAATCCTGTTGCCAGTTGGGGTCTTGAGGTTGGTGACATCATTACCGTTGAGGGCCCCAAGACCGTGTATAATGGTACTGTTGAGCTGGTTGACGTAACCGTAGTCAAAATCCAGAAGTCGCTCATCAAGGTCGAGGGTTATGACCCCGAGGATGCCCTCATTCCTAAGGAGGGTGGCAACGTGAAGGTCAACCTGAGCTGCAAGACCAACAACGGCATTTCGGTTGAGATCCCCGAAGAGGACAAGAACTGGCTGGGTATCGTGTCGGTAACTGGCGGCTCGGAGCCCGTTGTGGTTTTCCATGCTAATGCCAACCCCGCTGGTGACCGCAGCTGTGAGGTAACGTTCAAGACCACCGACGACAGTGGTAAGGAATATACCGCTGTGGCTGTTATCAACCAGAAGGGTGCAATTGTAGATTGCTCGATTGCAGAGTTCCTGGAGGCCGAGGTAGGTGAGACCCAGTATCGCATCACCGGTGTGATTACCAGTGTAGCCAAGGCCGCCTATGGCAACGTGTACGTGCGTGACTGGTCGGGCGAGACCTACGTTTATGGCATCGGTGCCCCGGGTGACTTTGAGGCTGCTGGCCTGAAGGCTGGTGACGTCGTTACCCTCGTGGGCAAACGTGCTGAGTACAAGGGTTCCCCGCAAATGGGTGGCGCCGTTCTCGAGGACAGCAAGACTGTAACTCCCATCACCATCGACGAGTTCCTCGATCTGGAGGACGATCCCGATACCTATTACATGATCTCCGGTACCATCACCGCGATTGACAACCCCGTATACGGTAATGTCTATCTGGAGGATGACACCAACAGCATCTATGTCTATGGCTGCTATCCCGGTTGGGGTGCTACCGGCGACAACCGCAAGGGCTTGTTCGAGGCTCTCGGCATCGAGGTTGGCGACAAGCTGTCGATAATCGGTGTGCGCAAGACTTTCAACGGCACTCCGCAGATGTCCAATGGTGTATACTTCTCGCACGAGAAGGCCGAGTAACGGAATGAGACATTTTTCACTAAATTTCTGAGTCCCGTTACTAAGCGATTACATTTCAACACATGAATTTGTAAAGGGGGCGGCCTTGATGGTCGCTCCCTCTTTATGCTTTTTCATGACATAACAGTTGCCCGTATGCGGGATTCCTGCTATCTTTGTAGCACGATTAATAAGCATTTAGAATGATGATGAAACGAGTATTGCTTCTTGGATTATTGATGGTGGCGTCACTGCAAGTGTGGGCTGCCGGTCGTGACAACTACACCGTGATTATCTCGCTCGACGGCTTGCGTTGGGACTATCTGGACACCTACGACGTGCCGTTCATGAACCAGCTGGCACGCGAGGGCGTCAAGGCCGTGATGCAGCCCTCGTTCCCGAGCAAGACCTTCCCTAACCACTACACGCTGGCAACGGGGCTCACTCCCGACCACCACGGCATTATTGCCAACACCTTCTGGGACCGTGAAAATGGCGTGGAATTCTCCCTGGGCAACAAGGTGACACGTGCCGACGGACGCTACTACGGCGGCGACCCGGTGTGGCTGACTGCCAAGCATCAGGGCGTGCCGACGGCGGCGGTCTTCTGGGTGGGCAGCGATGTCGCCGTTCAAGGCGAATATCCCACCTACTGGCGCGACTACCAGACGCAGCAACTGGATTATCCTGGACGTGTTGACGAAATCATCCGCTTGTTGTCGATGCCCGAAGACAAGCGTCCCCACCTGGTGATGGCCTATTTTGAAGAACCTGACCGCAGCGGGCACAGTTACGGCCCGATGAACCGCCTCACGCGCCGCGCTGTTGAGGACATGGACCTGCTGCTGAGCAAGCTGTGGGCGCGCATCCAGCTGCTGCCCATCGCCGACAAGGTGAATCTCATCATCACTGGTGACCACGGCATGACGAGCGTTGATCCCAAGCGCTTTGTGGACATCGACGACCTGCTTCCCAAGCGGTGGTATGAACGTTTCTGCAACGATTATCCCACGCTCATCTATGCCAGCGCGCCGCAGTACATCGACTCCATCTGCCAGGCCCTGCAGGCCGTGGACCACATCAGGGCTTGGAAACGCGCCGATGTACCCGCTTACCTGGGATACGGTACCAACCCCAATATGGGTGATGTGGTCGTGATGCCCGATGTGGGCTGGCTCTTTGCCGACAAACCCTCCAAAAAGCAGCGCGGCAGCCACGGCTTTGACCACACGTCCTCCGACATGCAGGTCGGCTTCCGTGCCATCGGTCCCGACTTCAAGGTGGGTTACGAGAAGCCTGACCGCTTCCGCAACGTCTGCGTTTACTCACTGCTGTGCTATCTGCTGGGTGTCACCCCGTCGCCCAACGACGGCAACCTCGACGAAGTCCGCGACATGCTCCGGTGATTAGCGCACAATGGTGCGTGCAGAATGCTTAAAGGATAATGTTTAATGGCATGCCGAGGCCTCTTTAAACATTATCCTTTATCCTTTATGCAGCGAGCAAAGCGAGCTTTAGATTAGGGTACAAAAAAAGGGCAAGTGAGCTACAGCGCGCCGCTACAACCTCGTTACCCTTGCTTCGGTCAAGACCTGGGGGATTAGGAGGGAGCTGGCCGTGTAGGACTTACCCGGCTGCAAAAGTACTGCTTTTTCCCGAACTGACAAGGCTTTTTCGGGAAAAAATTATTAGGCTATATTCAATAGTATAATATATAGCGATTTAAGATTGTTTTTTTCGGGTTGGCCTATATGCTCATTATCTCTGTTTCCATCCATTCGCCATACCAGCACTCGCGGTGAATGTCCAGGACGAAGCTGACGGGGAGGATAATCTGCTTGGATTGGTCTTCTTTGGCGACCAATATAGCATACTCACCATTCTTCCCTGCAATTTCTTTGTTTGCGGGATAGGCTTTCCGTGAATAGTTACCTAAGCGGATGGATTTCTGTAATTTGCGGTCAAACAAATTGACATATATCTTACTATCCTTGATGACGAGTCCAGGCTTTAATTTGTTGTCCTGTGTGTTGTCCTCATCGGCTTCCTCAATGACGGCCCACTCGATATCCTTACCTTGCAGGTGATAGAAATCTTTTAGGAATTCGAGATCATCGGTATAGTCAAATATGTCCATTATTTTCTCGTTTTGAATTTATGATATAATAGAGTTGTCTGTATGGTCTTTCGCGTGGTCGTCGAGACGGTTGCCGTAGAGGTAGTGTTTGGTCTCACGCGCGATGACGTTGCTCAGCAGCAACAGGGCGACGAGGTTGGGAATCGCCATGAGGGCGTTCATGCAGTCGGCTGCGTTCCACACGACATCGAGGCTGATGATGCTGCCGATGAATACCATGATGACGAACAGGATGCGGTAGGCCAGCATCCAGCGCTTACCCTTGAGGTACTCGACGGCGCGTTCACCATAGTAGCACCATCCCAGGATGGTGGTGAAGGCGAAGGTCAGCAGGCCGAAGGACAGCAGCGGCGTGCCCACATAAGGAATCTTGGAGAAGGCGGCCTTGGTCAGGGCGGCACCGTCGGTGCTGCTGATATCGGGGTAGGCGAGGATTGAGCTGACGATAACCAGGCCCGTGAAGGCACAGATGACTACCGTGTCCCAGAAAGTGCCTGTCGAGGACACCAGCGCCTGTCGCACGGGGTTGCGCGTCTGGGCCGCAGCGGCCACGATGGGCGCGGAACCCAGACCTGACTCGTTGCTGAACAGTCCGCGTGCGATACCCATGCGGGCCGCAATAATGACCGTGGTGCCGACAAAGCCGCCACCGGCAGCCTTGGCCGTGAAAGCCGATTCACAGATGAGTTTGATGGCGGGCCAGACGTACTGCCCGTTGACAATCAGGATGTAGATGCAGCCCAGCACATAGAAGAACGCCATGAACGGCACCAGTGCACCGCACACGCGGGCGATGCTCTTGATACCGCCCAGCAGCACCAGGCCCGTCAGCACGCAGACGGCTCCACCCGTGAGCCACACGGGGATACCGTAGGACTCGTTGGCGATGGTCGAGATGGCGTTGGCCTGCACTGTGTTGCCGATGCCAAACGAGGCCAATGCCGTGAACAGGGCGAACAGCACAGCGAGCCATTTCCATCCCAGGCCACGCTCCAGTGCGTACATCGGGCCTCCCAGCATGCGGCCGTCCTCGGCCTTGACGCGGTACTTGATGGCCAACAGGCCCTCACTGTATTTTGTCGCCATGCCGAACACGCCCGACAACCAGCACCACAGTACGGCTCCGGGTCCGCCCAGGGCTACTGCCGTGGCCACACCCACGATATTGCCCGTGCCGATGGTCGCTGCCAGCGCTGTCGCCAGTGCTCCGAACTGGGACACGTCGCCCGTGGAATCTTTATCTCTGCTGACCGACAGCTTGATGGCCGTCAGTAACTTGCGTTGAGGCACTCCCAGCCTGAAGGTGAGGTAGATGTGCGTCCCCAACAGTAATATAATCATGGGCCATCCCCACAGGTAGCCGCTCAGTGTCGTGAAAAAGTCGTTTAAGGTTTCCATCATAGTGTGGTAATTATCAGGTTGAATGTGCAAAGATAACGATTTCTGATGAAAAACTGATCTTTTTCATCAGAAATCCAGGTGATGGCTGCCACTATGCGTTGGCTTGTGGGTATGCCTTTTACGCAAGATGAGCGAAGTTACATCTCAACGATGTTGCCGAAATAATCGCCCCATCCGGCATTCTTAAAGGCTTCTACCGTGCCTGCGGGGACGTGGAGCGTGCGCGGAGCGTAGTTCTCATCCTCCAGGGCAAAGGAATTGAAGCCGAAGTCCACCTGCGACGGGTCGGTGATGTGGCAATACACGTCGGTCAGGTTGGTGCAGTTCTGGAAGGACCATATTCCTAGTTTGGTGATGCTTGCTGGGATGTCGATCCGGGTGAATGATGTGCAGCCTTCAAATGCGGCTGAACCGATTTCGGTAAGCTTCTCAGGGAGTTCCACAGCTGCCAGGCTTGTGCAATTCTCAAACGCATGGTCGCTGATTTCGGTAACCGAGGCGGGAATGGTTACGCCGGTAAGTTCAGCACAGTTACTGAAGGCATAAGCGTTGATTCTGCTAACTGGATAGGTCGTATCTTCATGGGTGACCGAAGCGGGAATTGTCACATTGCCGCTGTAATGCCCTCCGTCTGCACCTTGGTCACTGACCATCACATATTCGTCCCACATGTCGGTGGTGTAATACACGCCGTCAATAACAAAGTCATAAGCCATGGCTGCCATGGGCAGCATCAACGCCAACAGGAACACAGATGTTTTGATAAGATGTTTCATCGTCATTTGGGTTTTTGTTAGAATGTTATTATTGCGACCACAAAACTAATACTTTTTTTATTAAATCGAGCAATTATTCTAAAATAATCACTAAATTTGCATCACAATAATTATTTAAACATAAACAAAACTAGCGTATGAAGAAATTAGCATTACTTATTATGAG
>JAEEGI010017387.1_pt1 | contig 14760 bp, 4 predicted proteins | sample 8958751 | NCBI WGS metagenome assembly JAEEGI01 (sample SAMN16246545, study PRJNA631951) | gut metagenome | biome: gut microbiome; feature: rumen; material: KS-attached | host: Bos | place: Iran: Karaj | collected 2018-10
AAAGAAAATATAAAGAAAAAATATCATAAAAAGAATGAAGAAGAAAATGAATTCCCTGATAATGAAAATATAAAGAAAAAATATCCTAAAAATAATGAAGAAAATGAAAATCCAGATAATGAAAATATAAAGAAAAAATATCCTAAAAATAATGAAGAGGATTCAAATAATGAAAATTTAAGAAGGCAATACCCTAAAAAGAATGAAGAAGAAAATGAATACCCAGATAATGAAGACATAAAGAAAAAATATCCTAAAAATAATGAAGAAGAAAATGAATCCCCAGATAATGAAAATATAAAGAAAAAATACCCTAAAAATAATGAAAATGAAACCCCATATAATAAAGATTTAAAGAAAAAATATCCTAAAAATAATGAATATTCAAATAATGAAGATATAAAGAAAAAATATCCTAAAAAGAATGAAGAAAATGTTAATCCAGATAATATCGAAAATATAAAGAAAAAATATCCTAAAAATAATGAAGAAAATGAAAATCCAGATAATGAAAATATAAAGAAAAAATATCCTAAAAATAATGAAGAAAATGAATTCCCTGATAATGAAAATATAAAGAAAAAATATCCTAAAAAGAATGAAGAAGAAAATGAATTCCCTGATAATGAAAATATAAAGAAAAAATTCCCTAAAAATAATGAAGAAAATGAAAATCCAGATAATGAAAATATAAAGAAAAAATATCCTAAAAATAATGAAGAGGATAATGAATATTCAAATAATGAAAATTCAAAAAAACAATATCCTAAAAATAATGAAGAAAAAAATGAATCCCCAGATAAAGAAAATATAAAGAAAAAATATCCTAAAAATATAGAAGAAAATAATGAATATAAAGATAATAGAGAAAATTCAAGAAAACAATATCCTAAAAATAATGAAGAAAATGAATTCCCTGATAATGAAAATATAAAGAAAAAATTCCCTAAAAATAAAGAAAAAGATAATGAATATAAAGATAATGAAAATTCAAGAAAACAATATCCTAATAATGAAGGAGAAAATGAATCCCCAGATAATGAAAATATAAAGAAAAAATATCCACAATATAATGAAGAAGATCATTCTTACAATGAAAATTCAAGAAAGCAATACCCTAAAAATAATCAAGAAGATAATGAATTCCCAGATAATGAAGATATAAAGAAAAAACATCCACAATATAATGAAGAAGATAATGAATATTCAAATAATGAAAATTTAAGAAAGGAATATCCTAAAAAGAATGAAGAAAATGAATCCCCAGAATATGAAGAGATAAAGAAAAAATATAATAAAAAGAATGAAGATGATAATGAATTCCCAGATAATGAAGACATAAAGAAAAAATATCCTAAAAAAAATGAAGATGATAATGAATTCCCTGATAATGAAAATACAAAGAAAAAATATCCTAAAAAGAATGAAGAAGATAATGAATTCTCTGATAAAGAAAACATAAAGAAAAAATATACTAAAAATAAAGAAGAAGATAATGAATATTCTTACAATGAAAATATAAAGAAAAAATATCCTAAAAAAAATGAAGATGATAACGAATATTCAAATAATGAAAATATAAAGAAAAAATATCCTAAATCTAATGAAGAAAATGAATCCCCAGATAATGAAAATATAAAGAAAAAATATCCTAAAAATAATGAAGAAGATAATGAATATTCAAATAATGAAAATTTAAGAAGGCAATATCCTAAAAAGAATGAAGAAGAAAATGAAAATCCAGATAATGAAAATATAAAGAAAAAATACCCTAAAATGAATGAAGAGGATAATGAATTTTCAAATAATGAAAATATAAAGAAAAAATATCCTAAAAAAAATGAAGAAAATGAATCCCCATATAATGAAGATTTAAAGAAAAAATATCCTAAAAATAAAGAAGAAGATAATGAATTCCCAGATAATGAAAATATAAAGAAAAAATATCCTAAAAATAATGAAGAATATAATGAATATTCTTACAATGAAAATATAAGGAAAAAATATCCTAAATCTAATGAAGAAAATGAATTACCAGATAATGAAAACATAAAGAAAAAATATCCTAAAAATAATGAAGAAGAATATGAATTACCAGATAATGAAAATATAAAGAAAAAATATAAAAATATTGAAGAAGATAATCAATATTCATACAATGAAAATTCAAGAAAGCAATATCCTAAAAACAATGAAGAAAATGAAAATCCAGATAATGAAAATATAAAGAAAAAATACTCTAAAAAAAATGAAGAGGATAATGAATATTCAAATAATGAAAATTTAAGAAGGCAATATCCTAAAAAGAATGAAGAAGAAAATGAATACCCAGATAATGAAGACATAAAGAAAAAATATCCTAAAAATAATGAAGAAGACAATGAATATTCTTACAATGAAAATATAAAGAAAAAATACCCTAAAAATAATGAAGAAGAAAATGAATCCCAAGATAATGAAAATATAAAGAAAAAATACCCTAAAAATAATGAAGAACATAATGAATATTCTTACAATGAAAATATAAGGAAAAAATATCCTAATAATAATGAAGAAAATGAATTCCCAGATGATGAAAATACAAAGAAAAAATTCCCTAAAAATAATGAAGAAGATAATGAATATTCAAAATCAAATTATGATTATAACAACAACAATCCTGAATTTAGTGATAACAAGAATCAATATTATAATAAAGAAGATGATGAAAATTCTGAATTGAACAATGAGAACACAAAAGAACATCCAAAAAATAACGAAGAAGATAATGAATATAATGAAGAAAATGTAAGGCAAAAAAAGAAAAATAAACCAGAATATCCTAATTCAGAAGATTATAACAATCAATCAGATTCTAATAATAGATATCCAAAAAATGAATTTCCTGAATCAAATGAAAATGTGAGTAAAAAATATCCAGATTCAAATAATGAAGATGAATATAACAATGATAAGAAAAAAATTCCAACACCTAACCCTGAACACACAAATAATAAATATCCTGATTCTCACAAAAATATTAAAAAGTATGATGAAAGAAATTCTCAAATACCAAATGAAAATTATAATAAAGATAATGATTATCCTTATTCAAATGAAAACTCTAATAATTATAATGAAACTACTCAAAAATATCCTAATGAAGATGAATATAATAATAATAAATATAATGATAGAAGTAATGATAGATATCCTGAATATGATAATCAAAATAAAAATAATAATTGGGAAACAAACGATAATAATAAATATCCAAAAGAAAATAGAAAACCAAATTATAATAATAATATTCCAGATAAAAATAAATTTAATGAAAATAATAAAACTCCATATGGAAATAATAAAGATAAAAACAATATTAGAGATAATAATGAAGACAGTGAAGAAAACAAGCATTATCCTTATGAAAATCAAACAAATTTAAATAAAAAAGACAATAAAGTTCCTGAAGAAAATAGATTTGATAAAGATAAAATAAAAAATCCTGAAGATGAATATAATAAAGAATATTATGAAAATTCAGAAGATAAATTTGATAAAGATAATAAAGAAAATTCAGAAGGGAATTATAATAAAGAATATCCTGAAAATATAGATGATGAAAATAATGACAATTATAATAAAAAAATTAATAAAAATGAAAGAAATGAACCATATAATAAAAACCCAATTGATGATAATATAAATAGGCAAAAGAAAGAAATTAAAAATCCAAAAAATAATGAAAATAAACCTTATGAAATAAATAATTATGAATATAATAAAATAAATAGAGACGTTTTAACTCAAGAAAATATTTATAAAAAACCAAATGTAAATAAAAATGATATTAAAAATCCTTTGTATAATGAAAATACAAAAAATGAAGAAAATATGAAATATGAAAATGATGAATATGATAAAAATTCAAATGGACCAAAAGTTAATAATTATACTTATAATGAATATAATTATCATGAAACAAAAATAATAAATAAATATGATGAAACTCCTGATGAGAATATTAACAATATTCCAATTAAAATTAATGAATATCCAGATAATGATATTCAAAATGAAATTAAACAAAAAGAAGATAATAATGAAATTCTAAATCCAAAAGAAAATAAAAGAAATAAAGATGAAACAAATAAAAATAACAGGAATATTACACCGGATGAAGATAATGAATATCATAATATATATGATAACCCCATTTCAGAAAAAGAACCAAATGAAAATGATGAATATGAAGATAATAGAGGACCAATTAACAAAAATAAAGAAAATCCAAATTTGCCATACAATAATAATAATAACAATAAAAAGAATATTCCAAATAGTTATTTGGATGACCATAAAAATAACAATAAAAAGTTTAATAAAAATGAAGAACCAAATCAAAAGTTACCATATAATAATACTACTAATGATAATATTAGAAAAAAATCGAAAAATAATATAGATGATAATGACAATAAAAATAAGCCATATGATAGTGGAATGAATAAAAAATTCTCTAAAAATGATTATGATAATTTAGATAATAATAGAAATAAGCCAAATGAAAACATTCATAAAAAACCAGAAAGTAAAATAAATGATGGAATTAATAAGAATAAACCTGGGAATAATATATATGACAATAATAAAAAAAAGCCATATAATAATATTGATAATAGTAATAAAAATGATAATAAAGAAAATAAAAATAAACCAAGTAATAATATTTATGATAAAACAAATAAAACTAAACCATATAATAATTATATAAATGATAAAAATATTAAAAAACCTAATCAAACATCAAACACCCCTAAAAACTATGAATTACCTTTTCAAAAAGATAATTCAGATTCAAAAAATAATATACCATATAGTAAAAAAGATATTTCTGACAATAAAACAAATATGAATTCATATAAAGATGACAATTCAGGAAAAAAAATTCCAAAGGGAAATAAAAACATTGAAAATAAAAATAACAATAAAGGAATAAAATATCCTAATAAAAATGATAACTTACCTTTCAATCAAGATAAAGAGAATAAAATATCAAAATATAATAATGATAAATATAATATCGATGATAGTAAAAAGCAAAGTCAAAATTTATATGATACAAAAAAGGAAAATTATAATAAAACAATTAAAGACAATTATTATATGTATGATATATATGATGAAGAAGATGAACCAAGAAAAATAAGTAATACATATGATATAGATGATGAAGATAAACCAAGAAAAATAAGTAATATATATGATATAGATGATGAAGATAAACCAAGAAAAATAAGTAATATATATGACATAGATGATGAAGATAAACCAAGAAAAACAAGTAATATTTATGACATAGATGATGAAGATAAACCAAGAAAAACAAGTAATTTATATGACATAGATGATGAAGATAAACCAAGAAAAACAAGTAATTTATATGATAAAGATAATATAACTAAAAACAATATAGATAAAAATATGGGAAATTATGGTTATAATGAATTAGATAGTAATATTCCTAAAAAAGATAATAAAATAATTTCATATAATAGAGAAGAGGATATAAATAAAAATAAATATAATAAAAGAGATAGTGATGATAAACAAATTCCAAGTATTTATTTCACAAATGACAATGAAGAAAAAATTCCAAAAAAACAAAATAAATTAGAAACAAGTGAAAATATAACATATTCAATAAAACCTCAAAATCAAAATTCATTAAAATCAGAGAAAAAAAATATAATAAAAGAGCCAAAATATATAGATGATCCTTCTTTAGAAAATTCAGAATATCCAAAGAATATAAAACCAGAACATGACATAAATAAAAATTTAATCAATCAAACTAAAAAATCTCAAAATGAATATTATAATATTCCAAAACAAAATTATATGCCATCAACAATAGAAAACTTTCAAAGAAATAAAATAATTCCAAAAGAAAATAAAAACATAAAAAATAATGATTCAAATAGATTAAATATAAATAAGATGCCTTCAAATTTAAATAATCAATTTAATAAAAATAATATGGAATTACCTTATGAATTAAGTGATACAATGAATCCAAAAAGTAATGAAAGTAATAGAATTAAACCAAATACATTAAATATAAATGATAGAAATAATCCATTTAATAATAATAAAAATAGTAGAAATGAAAAAGAAAAAGAAATAGATAAATTTGATAGATTAAATCAAATAAAAGGAAGTAGAAGATTAAATCAATTAAGTATAGATAAAAGTGATAAAAGTAAAACTCAAAGTGAAGATGAAAATTATAATAAAATGAATTATTATGATTTTCCAGAAAAAAACAATTTATTAGATGTTAATAATCCTTATTCTAATAGAGATAATTATATGAAAGATTTATATAATGATAAAAAAAATGAAAATGAATTAAATCCAAATTATCAGGAAACTGATTTTTCAGATAAAAAATTAATAGATTCTCAAAAAAGAAATTTAATTTTACATAAAAATTCCTTATCTGAAAGATATACTGATGAAAATAAAAATATAAAATCAACTACAAAAAAAAATGAAGGTTATAGAAAACAAATTTCAAACAGAGACATAAGTAAAATTCAACCAAAGACAAAAGATAATATTTTTGATAATAATAATAAAAATAAAAACAAAAATTTAGGATTAAATACATTTAGATCTTCTGATAGAACAACATTTTCAATAGGACCTCAATATCCAAATAACAATAATGATAATAATTATTATAACAAAAATATGTATATCAATAGACCTCAAAAAACTAGTAATATTGAAATAGATAGAGTAAGAATAAAAAGAAATAGTTATAATCAAATAAAAGAAAATAAAAATAAATTTATTAAATCAAATAGTATTAATGAAGGGTACAATGGACATATAAGGAATAATAACATTAATAATTCTCCTTTATATAATTCAAGTATTGAAGATTTAATTTCTAATAGAGATATTTTATTTGATAAAGAAGATAATAATAAATATCCTAAAAAAGCTTTATCTGTTGATTCATTTACTCAAACTGAAAATGAAGAGTATGAAAATAATAAAAAACAATATAATCCTCAATTTATAGGAAATAAACCAATTAATAATAGAGAATTAAATCCAATTAAATTATTAAATGAAATGGATGATTCTAATAATAATTTAAAGAAAGAATTAGAAAAAAATAGAAATAAATTTACATATAATTTTACATATGGAAATGATTCAGGTAATTATAATTTTAATAATAATTTACATATTTCAAACTTTAATAGAAATTATAATTTAAATAATCCACAAAATCAAAATAAAGAAATTATGAAATATAATAGAACAAATAATAATAATAATGATAATATAATAAGAACTTCTCCAACAGATAATTATTATAATACATTTAGAAAAGAAAATAAAAATTTATCTCCTTTATGCAATAATTTAGTTAATGAAAATAATAATATGAGAAATAATTCTTTGGATAATTCAATAAGATATAATAATAATAATCAATTTTTAAATAATTCTTTTATGAGTATGAGAGGTCCTCTTAGAAGAAATGTTTGTTATTGTCAAATTTGTGGTGGATGTCATTATTTTTATAATTATTCTTGTTGTAATAATTGCGAAAATAATTTTTATACTTCTCCAAATTGTTGATAATTTAATTCTTATTTTTTAAAAGTAACTTTTAATTTTTTTATTAACTACTAAATCTTTTTACGTATTAAAATTAAATTCAATCTCAATATAAATTATTTTTTTTATATTTTCAATAAGTAAATTAAATAATTTCAAATAAAATTAATTATTTATATGTACAAAATATCCAAAAATTTTTTTTGTAAAATTAAAATTTATGTTTCAAAAACAATCCAAAATATATTAACATTGTTGTTTAATGGAAAAGAATATAAATTTAAAGAAATAAAAAATGAAAATAATAAAATGATAAATAATTATGATTGTTAAATGTATGAAGGATTTTTATATTCAATTATTGACAATTATATTTTTTTTATTTTTAAAAAAAAAAAATATTATTTTTTTAGTGTTTGTTTATATTTTTAAATCAATAAATCCTATAGGATTTATCAAATAAAACTAATTTAAAGTTTTTAAATTTTTCAAATAAAACTAATCTAAAATTCTCCCAAAATTTCTGGGATAAAAATAAATCAAATTTAATAATAATATTTAAAACAATAAAATAATGGTATCCTCTTTAATTTGAATACCATTCAAACCATTAATTCGATAAAAATTTAAATCGGAATCTATAAAATATTCTTTTTTAATTTCAAAAGTGAATTTTTCAAATATTTTCTCAATTATATTAAATTTGAGACATTTAATTTCTTTTGTTCGATTGTTTTCTTTGTAAGAAAAAAATAATATAAAAGACCCTTTATGTTCTATTTTATAATCATGAGAACATTTAAAATAATTATTATAAATATATTCACACTCTTTTTGGGGATTGTTGTTAAAAACAATTAATTTAGAAAGAAAAAAAATAAAAAGAGATATTTTTTCGTTTATTTCATCTTTTTTCTCATCTGTTATTTCATATTTATAGATATAAATAATAGGCTCTGTTGTAAATTTTTCTTCATTTTTTAATAAATCAAAAAATGTATTCTTTGAATCATATTTTTGTAATTTATTTACATTCTCTTCATAATAAAGATTAACCGAATTATCTTGATCATTAACTGAAGTTAACAAATTAGTTTCATTAAATTTAATAGATGTCATAAATGTGTTTATTTCAGAATTATCTTGAGTTTCTTCAAATTCATTGGTGAAAAAAGAATCAGATTCTTTAAATGAACTTTCTAATATTAGATTTTCAAGATTATCTCCTTTTCCTGATTGAACTTTATCATTAATTACCAGTTCATTTTCTTTTTTTATAAATAATTCTTCATTTACTACAAGTGAATTATTATGAGTATTATAAAATATTTTTTTTGAATTAGATTCACAACTTTTAATATCATTATTATTATTATTTTTTTTTTCTTTTGGAAATTCAATTTTTTTATTAATTATTTCAGTTTTATTTTTTTTTAAATCATTTTGTTTTTTTGATTCGAAAGAATTATCATTTTCATTATCATCAATTAATTGATAATAATATTTATCAATTGCTCCTTTAATATTTTCTAAAAATTGTTTTGGCAAATTTGGAAACCTTTTAATTACTTTTATTTCATTTTCTTTTACATTTATTTTTTTCATTTCCCCATTTATTTTTTGAATTCTGTTTATTACATAAGAATATAATTCACCATGTTCTAAATAATTTTCTTTTGTTTCTTCGTTCTTGCATTTAGACAAAATTGTTTCTATCAATAATATAAGCTCAATATAAATTGAGCTTTTACTTTTATTTGTATCTTTGTTTTGATTGTCCATTTTTTTTTTTTAAAAAATAGTTTTTAATTATATAAATCAAAAAATTTTTAAATATAAAATGATTCTTAAAATATATTATTATTGATTTTTTATTTCATTTATACATAAATTATCTAAAAGAGTGATTTTTGTTTTTTTTTCATTAATTATTATTTCAATAATTTCTGAAGAAAATAATTTTATACAATCATTATAAATTATACTTTTGAAATTATATGGATCAATTTTATTTAATAATTTCTTGATATATAAATTTCCTTCATTTTTAATATAGGAAATTGAACTACATAAATTTATAAATTCTTCTTCATTAATAATTCCATTTGAATCTGTATCATATTGTTTAAATAACATTCAAAAATTTTTCAAATATTTTTCTCTATAACATATTTGATAATCTGTTATTATATGAACAAATTCTTTAAAAGAAATATTCAAATCTAATTTATTTAAATTAATTTTATCATATTCTTCTCTTGTTATAATATTTTTTTTATTTTTATCATTTAAAGTTTTTTTTTTAATTTTATTATTATTTAATTCATTTATTATATTTAATATTCTTTTTTCTATTATTTTTCCTTCTTCTTTTGAATAAATCGAATATAAAATGAATTTCCATTCATCTTCAATTAAAAAATTTTCTAATTTAAATAAATAAATTTTATGTATTTCATTTCTATTTTTTAAAGGATTTTTATTCATTAAATATAATTCTAAAAATTCATTAATTGAATTTTTTAATTTAATTAAATTAAATCTTTCATTTTCATCAATTTCATTTCTATATATTTTTCCAAATAAATTAATATCACTATCTTCATTTGAATAAATATTAATTCCCAATAAAATACTAGAAGTCCATTCAATAACAATATTTTTTAAACCATATTTATTATTTAAATAATTATACATATGCTGTTCAATTGTAACTTTTGGTATTTTATATTCAAAACATTTTTTATCATATTCTATTTTTGAATTGTATATTTCATTAATAATCTCATTTAAATTTTTAATTGATATATTTTTTGAACCGTTAATTTCAATTAAATTATTATTTTTTAATATTTTATTATTTTTTATCATATTTTCTTCCTTATTTAGTTTCTTTGATAAACCTAATCCTAATTTAATTAAATGCTCTGTCATATATTTATTTTCTATTTCTAATCTTTCTATTTTATTTAAATAAAAGTCTTTTTCATCTTTATATATTTTTAATTGTTTATTGAATTCTTTTTTTATTTTTTCTATTTTATTTGAACTTTCATTTTCTTCATTTATATAATTTAATATTATTTCAATTTGTTTTCTAAGTTTAGAATTAAATTTATTATAATTATCATTTATTTGGGAAAAACATTTAAATAAATTATCAATAACATTATTAAAATTATTGATTATTACATTTCCAATTTCTTCTCTTTTATCTTTTAAATATTCAATATTAGATAAATAATTAAGAAGTAAAAATTTTAAAATATTTATTTCACTTTTAAAAACATTAATTAAATTAACATAATTATCTTTATTAGAAGAATTATTAATATTAGAAGCTTCATCATTAATTAAATTTTGAAATTGATTATGAAAATCATTTGTTAAATTAGAATTATTTTTCTGAAATTGAGTTTGAATATTAGTAAAAATATTATTATAAATTTGAAGAGATTTTTCAAGAGAAATTTTTTCAATTTCTTCTTCATTTAAATTAATATTATTTATAAAGTCTTTTGTATTTTTTCCATTTATAAAAATAATTTGAGGTGATTTTAAAAGAAGATTTTCAACTTGATTAATTGAAGAAAAATCAAATTTTAATTCAGATAAATATTTAAATCCAGATATTTTTTTTATTAAATCATCAATATTTTCAAATTTATTTTTCCTTATATCTAAAGAAATTAAATTTTCTAATTTTAATAAATTATCTGGAAAAAAAGTTAAATTATTATAACTTAAATTTAATATTATTATTTCAGAATTATTTATATTTAAAATTTCTTTTGAATTATTATTTAAATCCCTAAATTTCATTATATTATTTACTTTTTCCTATAATTTAATTTTCTAATTTTATTTGATTCATTTAAAGAAGAAAAAGAATCTATTTGAATTTCATTCATTTTAATAATTAAAATAAAATGATAATTTAATTATTTCTTAAAACTTTTTTATATTTATTATTTTTTATATATAATTTCTTTAAAATCATTATTTAATTATATTCCTTGAAATAAGATATTTTAAATTAAATATTTCTAAAGAAATTCTCCTAAATGTTATCATTGCTTTATTAAAATTAATAATTTTAGAAGAAAACAGTTTTTTAATCATATGTAAATATTCTTCTAATGTTTTTTCTAAAGATATATATTTTAATTGTTTTGGATTTCCTATTTCTATAAATGAATCTATATTATTAATGTTACATTCCTTTGTTTTTTCTTGTAAATCTTTTTCTATATCGATATACTTTTTTTTTAATTCCTTTAAATCTTTAATATAAGTTTTAATTTCTGAACTTGAAATATTAAAATTTAAACTCTCATCTATTTCTAAAAGACTTTTTTTTGAAGATTGAATTTTAGTTAATTGATTTTCTAAAATTTTATTGTCATTTATTATATATAAAATTTCTTTTATCATTAAATCTTTAATATCATTTTCATCAGGATCAGAATTATTTTTTTTTTTTTCTTTTTTTTTATTTTTTTTTTCTTCTTTCTTTAAACTAAAAATATTATCAATTTCAGAATTCTTAACAGCTTCTATTATATTATTAATTTTAACTTTTATTAAAGGTTCGAATTTACAATTTCCATTATATTTATTCTCTTTTTTTTTTTGAATAAAAGGATAATTAGTCTCAAAAGTTTTTTTAAATGAAAATAATATTTTTTTTAAATTTAGTGTTTCAGAATCCCACTCACAAAAAAAAAAAGGATTAATTTTTAAATTTACTTTACCAATCACTTCTTCCTCATATTCTTCTGAAATAAATATATCTTTTTTCCATTCAAAATAAAATTCAGGTTTTTCTTTTGGAAAATTTGTTGGATAAAAAACTAATATATTTAATTCCTTTTTATTATTTTCAAAAATTAATTGATGTTTTCCAACTAAAAGATATTCTTCACTAAAATTTAAATATAATTCATTTCCATCGCTATTATAATTTTCAACCAAAAATTTTATTAATTGTTCTTTTTGTTTTTCAGGAATCTTTTTATTTACAAGAACTGTATCTAAATCCATTTCTTCCATGTATTAAAAATAAAATTAAATTAATAAATCAATTTTTTTTGTTTATATAAAAAATAATCATTCCTAAAAAGGAAATACAATAAAAAAAAGAAAAAAATAATTTTAAAATATTAATTAAAAAATTCCATTTTAAATTAAAAAAAGAAAAGAAATAAATAAACAAAAAAAAAAGAAAAAATTATATAAGAAAAACCTAATTAAAATATCTATCAAAAAATCCTTTTTTTTTTTCAACACCTTCTAAATTAATATCAGATTTATCGAATTTATAATTTTTATTAGAATTAGCAGTATCTTTAAACATAAAAAGTAATTTATTAACAGCATCAATTTCTTCATTATTAGAAGGTTTAAAATTTTGCATTAAAATTTTTCCATAAACAGTAATATTATCAAAATATTTTGCTTTTTTAATACAATCATTTGCTTTTAAAATAGTTTCTTGATTATTTTTTAATTGAACTCTTAAATATAAATTTTTTTTTCTTAATTCATCTAAATTATCTTTTTCATCATATCCTTTATTTAATATATTTAATAATAATTCTTGTTTTTTTATATCATCTTCTTTTCTTGTATTTATTATTACTTTTAATGAATTTATTTCTTTATTTAATTTCTCTTTTTCTTTTATTATATTTTCATTATTTTTTTTAATTCTGTTATTTCATTTTCTTTATTCTTTTCTTTTTCTTCTTGTTCTTTTTTTATTTTCTCATTTATATTTTTTAATGTTTCTATTTCGTTATTATATTTTTTTTTTAAATTTTCATTTTCCATTTTTTTTCTTTTTATTTTTGTTTCTAATTCTTCAATATTATTATTTTTTTCTTCTATTTCTTCTTCATTTTCTTTTATATTTTCTTTTAAAATATTTAATTGCTTTTCTAAAGTTTCCATTTTTATTTTATTATTTTTTTGTTCAAAAATTACTTGAGAAGATAAATTTTTATTTTCATTTTTTAATTTTACTAAATTTTCTTCTTTTAATTTATTTTCATTTTCTAAATCATTTATTTTATTATTTTTTTCTTCTATTTTTTCTGTTAATTCTTTTTCTTTTTCATTTTTTATTTTATTTATATCTTCATTTAATTTATTTATTTCTTTATTTTTTTCAAATAATTCATTTTTTATTTTTTCATTTATTAATTCTAAATTATCATAATTTAATTTTAAATCTTTATTTTCATTTAATGAATTTTCTATTTTTTGTTCTAATAAAATTATTTCATTTTTATTTTTTTTTTCTAATTCTTCTTTTTCATAATTTTTTTTCTGTATTTCTTCTATTTTTTTTATTAATTCTATAATTTTATTTTCAAATTCTTTATTTTTTTCTTTTAATTCATTATTATCTTTATTAATTATATCATATTCATTTTTTAAATTTTTATTTTTTAATTCTGATTCATTTAAACTTTTTTCATTATTTAAAATTTGATTTTTTAATTTTTGAATTTCTAAATTGTTTTTTTCTTTTTCATTATTTAAATTATTATTTTCATTATTTATTTTTTCTTTTAATTCAATAATTAAATTTTCAAATTCATTATTTTTTTCTTTTAAAGATTTAATTAAATCTTCATTTTCTAAATTTTTATTTTTTATTTTTTCAAAATCATTTTTTAATAAAATAATTTCATTATTTTTTTCATTTAAATTTTCTTCTAAAGAAGAAGAGATATTATTTTTATTTAAAGGAATATTTTTTTTTAAATTCTCAATTTCTTTTTCTAAATCAATTATTTTTTTTGAAGAATTATTATTTTTAATTTCTAATTCATTTTTAATCTTATTTAAATTATTTATTTCATTTTCGTAATCATTTTCTTTTTTTTTACTTTTTAATTTTTTATTTTCATTAGTTTCATTTTTATTTTCTTTATTTCTTTTATCTTTTGAAACAATTTGTTTTTTTTCTAAATTTCTTTTTAATACTTTATTTTCATTTTCTAAATCTAATATTTTTTTTTTTAATATTTCATTATTATTTTCTTTTTCTTTTTCTTTTTATTTTTCTTTTTTTACATTTTTTAATTTTTTTTTTTCTTTTTTTTATATTTTTTTTTTTTTCTTTTTTTTTTT
>JAEEGI010017394.1_pt1 | contig 14757 bp, 15 predicted proteins | sample 8958751 | NCBI WGS metagenome assembly JAEEGI01 (sample SAMN16246545, study PRJNA631951) | gut metagenome | biome: gut microbiome; feature: rumen; material: KS-attached | host: Bos | place: Iran: Karaj | collected 2018-10
GGTGTCAAGGGGACGGTTCTCCTGACACTTTTTGTTTTCTATCTGCTGTTGTCAAGAGAACCGTCCCCTTGTCACTCAGAGGAACCGTCCCGCCGCGTTCCGTATGTGTCAGCGGAACCGTCCCTGCGACACACTGCGACACACTAAGAGAACCGTCCCCTTGACACAGTCACCATGTCATTTTCGAACTTGCCGATTGCTGACAACTCTTTTATTTCGGCAGCTAAAAACTCTTCATTTGCACGAATCGTCCGTTCTGCACCTTGTGGCGAATAAAAATCTCTTATCTTTACAGGATCATTACCATAGTCTTCGATGAGGCGATCTCCTATTGATAATCCGGTTGACCAAAACCAGTTCAGTTCACAATGCCCAAGAGGATCACCTTTGATCTCTTTCAACAATTCCTGCAGCGCATATGCGCGCCATTTTCGCAGTTGCACCCGTTGATCTGTCGGTTCTATCTGCGCAAGTTCTCGAATCTTTTTCCTCATTGTCACAGGATCATCGTCCTCACAAAGTATTGCTATAATCTCGTCCGTTCGCTTTAAGTTATTCCCTAATACATCTTTTAAAAAACGTATAGTATCTTCTTCGTTTAAATAGGGATCGATATTTTCATCTAAGCTCTTATCTAATCCGAGGCCTATTAGTTTCCATGTCACAGCAAAGCCCATTTCTGCTATCTTATATAATGGATTAATGCTTATTTGGTATTCCATTGATGGTGCCTCCTTCAACAAAAAACCTATGTGTAATATACCCATTTTCGATTATCCATTCATATCTTCCTGATATATCATTAACTGATCCTTCGATTTGATACATAATACCATTTGGTACAGAAAACTCTGCTGCATCATATGACATGCCGTCAATATATATTGGAAAGTTGTGATATTTATCTGTTTTTAGCGCAGATCCCCTGCATGGCAAATCCATTAATCTATCTGCAAGAGACGAACCTTCTTCAGAATTGAGCTGCTGCAAACGCATACGCTCAGTTTCTTCTTCCGAGCGACCCTGAATCGTAGCAGCAATTCCGCCTGCTGTAGAGATACCAGTACCAGCTATCGTCGATGCACCGTTTCCTGTACAGTTTCCTGTTCCTCTGCTACTTGAAAATGTCGATGTCAAAGCGCCGCCGACAACGCCTCCTTCACCGCTCGGATCGCCCCCGGTATATCCTCCACTTCTACCGCCTTGAAGAAGATTCTTAAAGAATTCCAACAAACTCCTATATCCAGTAGGATCAATCCGGCATACAGGATTATCAAGGCAATACGCAAAGGCGTTGTGCCCCAATACTCCTTGCCCGGTAGAAAGCATCACATCCGCAGAAACAAATCTCCCGGTCGTCGGATCGTAGTAGCGGCTCTGCAGGTAATAGAAGCCGGTCTCCCAGTCATAGACATACCCGCGGTAGCGGAACGGCTGGAAGAGTCCGAGCGTACCTGCGAGAGAGCCGGTGGTCGTCACCTTCTTTCCCCACGTATTGTACGTATATTTTACCACAGTATTGCCGCTTGCGTCAATCAGCTTTACAATATCGCCCTGCGCATTGCGGAGGTAGTAGTATTCGTTATTGCCCTGCTTGACCGAAACGACATTGCCGCCTGCGTCATAGCTGAACAGATACTTCGTCTGTCCGCGCTGCATGCCGATCAGCACCGAACCGTTGTAGTAATAGTCAGTGCTTATGTTGTTGCAGATTTTCTTCTGTCGTAACCCGTCTTCATTGTATTCGAAGGTTAGTGAATTGGTTCCGTTGCTTGCTGTGGTAAGCTGCTTGTTTGTTTCTCTGTTCCATTTCCGACTCCTTTCACCCATAAGACGGATGAATCGGGTGATTTGCTGCAAGAACTTTTATTTTTGGAAGGGAAAACGGGCTGCCGGGGTCGTCAGCCCCTACGCAAAAAACGCAAATAAAAACGAGGGGGTGGCTTTCCCCCTCGTAGCTATATCATACGGAATCGGCTTATTCTTCGTCTTCTTCCTCTTCTTCGCCGTCGTCGGCGTTCAGGAAGGAGAACAGTCCCTTCTTTTTCTTCTTGGGCTTTTCCTCTTCCTCGTAATCGTCGAGTTCGTCATCCTCCTCCTCGACTTCCTCAATGCCGAGCATGCGGGCGAAGAATCCCTTCTTGCGGGGCTTCGGCTGCTCCTCTTCCTCTTCTTCCTCCGCAACCGGCGCGGGACGCTTTGCGGGCTGGACCTTCTGCGTACGCGCGGGCTCCGCCTGACGGCGTGCGGAAGCGACCGTATCCTGAACGGGCATCGAGATCGGCGCGGGATCGGGTTCGGGGATCACGAGTTCGGGCGCGACCGGTCTTTGACGCACGTCGAGCTCCTCGCGGTTTCCGTTGATCATCTTCATGTAGTCGTTGAGATAGCGCTGCACATCCGCAAGGATGTCGTCCGCATAGGCGCGCGCGCCGTTGCAGATCGATTCCGCGTTCTCCTCCGCGGCGCGCTGCAGATCGTCCGCGCGCTTCAATGCCGCCTGATAGACGGAATTCTCGGAAATCAGTCCTTCGTATTCCGCGACCGCCTGACGGTAGACATTCTCCGCCGCCTCCTGCGCCTGTTCATGCAGTTCGTTCGCCTCGTTCTGTGCGTCCGCAACGATCTGGTCCGCCTGTTCGTTCGCATCGCGCAGCATGTTGTCCTTTTCGGCCAGGATGCCGCTTGCCTTGCGGATATTCTCGGGGATCGTCGTTCTGAGATCCTCCAAAAGTGCGCCGAGCTCATCCGCGTCGATGATGCGGCGGTTCCCCGCGTTGCTGAATTTCGGTTTCGGGCTCTCCTCCACAAGCTGTTCGATCTTCGAGAGGATGCTGAAGATCTTCATCGTCTGTACTCCGTTCATTTCTGCCTTGCCAACCTTTCCCGTAAATAATTGATATTGCAGGACGGCACCAGTCCCTCGATGGAACCGCCCAATTCTCCGATTTCACGCACATTCGAACTCGAAAGGAACGAATGCGCGGGGTTCGCCATGAAATACACCGTGCGGATCTCCGGTCTCAGATGGCGATTGACCGCATCGATCTGGAATTCGTATTCGAAGTCCGTGATCGCGCGCAATCCGCGGATCAGGTAATGCGCGTTGATCTGCTCCGCATACTCGACGAGCAGCCCCGAAAAGGAGCCGGACCGCACGTTTTCGAAGCCCTCGGAGGCGATGATGCGATCGATCATCTCCACGCGCTCCTCCACGCTGAACACCGGCGACTTCGCGCTGTTGTTCAGCACCGCCACATAGACGAGATCGAACAGCCCCGCTGCGCTTTTCAGAACGTCCAGATGCCCGATCGTGAAGGGATCAAAGCTTCCCGGATACACGCCGATCTTCATTCCCTGTCCTCCTCTATGAGCGAATAGCCGCACCTTCCGAACTTCTTCGACCGTCTCACGCGGTACACGCCCTCGATTCCCTGCGGTGCAAGGTCCGCCGCGTGTTCGAGAATCACGAGACCGTCCGGCTTGATCAGTCCGCTTTCGAACAGCCGCCGCACCGCGTCCTCCGAGATCCCTTCCCTGTACGGCGGATCCAGAAACGCGAGATCGAACGACGCGCCTTCCGAACGCAGCCGGTCGATCGCCGCCGCATAGTCGAGATTCAGCACCCGCACGCGATCCGAAAAGCCGAGCGTTTCGGCGTTTCTTCGGATGATCGCCGTGCACTGCGCGTCGCGGTCGTTCAGCACCGCAAGCTTTGCCCCGCGCGAGCACGCCTCGAGTCCCAGATTGCCGCTTCCCGAAAACAGATCGAGCACTTCGGCATACGGAACCGAAAACTGCACCGAGCCGAAGATCGCTTCCTTGACGCGGTCGAGCGTCGGACGGGTTTCCATGCCCTCGCGCGTTTCGATCTTTCTTCCGCGCGCCGTTCCGGAAATGATTCTGACCATAGAAACCCCTATATCTTGTATTGTGTATCCCATTTTAGCACCAAGGTCTTGAAAAAGCAAGTGTTTTTGAATAATTTGTTAACATTTTTTCGATAAAATATGAAGACGCAGAATTTGCACAGTTTTTACGTGAAAGAATTGACTTTTTGCACGCATTCTTGTAGAATTGCGTACGGGAAAAGAGAGGTGTTTTTATGCTTCGCAGTACGTATGCGGTCATCCATCTGCCCGCGCTTTTGAAGAACATCCGTTACGCAAAGCGCTCGCTCAGGCCGGAAACGAAGTTTCTGGCGGTCATCAAGTCCAACGCCTACGGCCACGGCATCAAGGAGGTCGGGCGCTATCTCGAAAAGTCCGGCATTGTCGATATGCTGGCGGTCGCCATTCCGGAGGAAGGTCTCCTGCTTCGCGCGTGCGGCGTCACGCTGCCGGTGCTGATCCTCGGCGTCACCGATCCGGATCACATTACGGCGGTCGTCGCAAACGACCTTACCCCCGCCGTCTTTCTGCCCGAACAGATCTATGCGCTCGAACGCTGCGCAAAGGCCGCCGGCAAGGATGCGCACGCGCACGTCAAGCTCGACACCGGCATGCGCCGCATCGGCGTGCTCGACAACGAAATGCTCGACGCCGTGCTCGACGCGTTCGACAGCTGTCCGCACGTCAGGATGACCGGCGCGTTCACGCACTTTGCGAAGTCCGAGTCCGATCCGAAATTCACAATGCTGCAGGCGGAACGATTCAACGCGTTCATCGACCGCATCCGCGCCCGCGGCTATTCGCCGGTCGTCCACGCCGCCAACTCCGGCGCGACGCTCGACTTCCCCGAGCTGCAGTACGACATGGTGCGCTTCGGCATTGCGCTGTACGGCTACCATCCCGATCCGCGCCGCACCGAAAAGACCGGCCTCACCCCCGTGATGTCGCTGATCACGCACATTTCGAACCTCAAGACGCTGCCTGCGGGCGAAGGCGTCAGCTACGGTCTCCGGTATACGACCGCGCACACCACGCGCATCGCGACGCTCCCGATCGGCTACGGCGACGGCTACAAGCGCTGTCTCACCGGCAAGTCCGACGTGCTGATCGGCGGGATCCGCTGTCCGCAGGTCGGTACGATCTGCATGGACCAGATGATGGTCGACGTCACCGAGGTCCCGAACGTCGCCGTCGGCGACGAAGCCGTGCTGATCGGCCGTCAGGGCAACGAAAAGATCACCGCGGACGATCTCGCCGAGAAAGCGGACACGATCTCCTACGAGATCCTGCTCTCGATCTCCGACCGCGTCCCGCGCGTCTACGAAGAATAAGCATTTGCGATTCCGCCGTCCGAAAGGGCGGCTTTTTTCTTGACGGAAGGCTTCAAAACACGGTATAATAGCCGCATGAAGGAACGGATCAAAAAGGGAATCACGGCGTGGAAACGTCCGAAGGCGTGGGTTGCGGCGATCATCGTGCTCGCGCTTCTCTTAGGCTGCGCCGTGTTTGCCGTGTGTCTCAGGCGTCCTCTTGCAAAGTACAACCCCGATCGCGACGACGCCGCGCAGGTATACTTCACGCACCTTGCGCTTGCCGCGGACAGCAACCGGCAGCTGTTTGAGACCGGCTCCGTCTCCGAAGCGTATGCGGAAAACGGCGCCGGACTGAAATCCTATTCCTACGCCTACGCGAAGGTGCTCGAGGTGCTTTCCGACGATTCGCACGAGGACGCAACGACCGAAAACGTGCACGTCGGCTCGCAGGAGCTGCTTGTCGAGATCACGACCGGCGTCCACAAGGGGCGGCGCGTGCAGCTCACGAACTTCATGAGCAAGCTCTTTGACAAGCACGCGAAAGCGGGCACGTCGCTTCTTGTGTTCATTCTGACCGACGCGTCCGTGCTCGACGAAAACGGGCTCCCCTCGATCTCCCTCTCCGTGATGAACTACAACCGGCAATGGCTGCTGCTCGGGCTCGTCGCCGTGTTTCTGATCGTCGTCGGGCTGATCGGCGGCAAGGTCGGTCTGCGCTCGATCCTCGGGCTCGGCTTCACGCTCGCCTGTATCGTGTTCCTGCTCGTGCCCGCGCTGCTGCGCGGATACGCGGCGATCCCGCTGACGCTGCTTTTGTGCGTCGTCGTGACGGTCGTGTGCTTTCTGCTGCTCGACGGACTGAGCCGCAAGACCGTTTCCGCGATGCTCGGCACGGTCGCGGGGTTTTCGGTCGCCTGTCTGTTCGCCTTCCTTGCAAGCCGCATCGCGCATCTGGACGGGCTCGAATACAACGTCGCCGAGACCGACACGCTGATTCAGGCGAAGTATCAGGGCACGCTGATCAATCTGCGCGGGCTGTTCGTCTCCGGCATCGTGATCTCGGCGCTCGGCGCGGTCATGGACGTGGCGATGAGCATCTCCTCCTCGGTCAACGAGCTCAAGACCGTCAATCCCGACCTCGGCTTTGCAAAGCTGTTCCGCAGCGGCATGCACATCGGACGCGACGCGATCGGCACCATGACGAACACGCTGATCCTCGCCTTTACGGGCGGCGCGCTCGTCAATCTCATTCTCATCAAGTATTACAACTGGGACTGGAAAGCGATCCTGTCCGGCGACTACATCACGCACGAGGTCATCACCGGCATTGCGGGCAGCATCGGGCTGATCCTTGCCGTGCCGCTGACCGCGCTGATCGCATCGGCGCTCTTTGACCATGCGAAAACCGAACCGAAACACCGCAGGGAGAACCGTCTATGATCAAAACGGTATGCATCGTGAGCTTATCCAGCGGAAGCATCGGCGAGCCGAAGGTCCGCCACGAGCTGGAGATCGGCGTCCGTCGGCTCGAATCGTTCGGGCTGAACGTCAGATTCGGCGCGCACGCGCTGATGGGCAGGCAGCATCTCAATGCGCATCCCGAGGATCGCGCCGCCGATCTTCTGGCGGCGTTTGCCGATCCGGAGGTCGATCTGATCCTCTGCGCGATCGGCGGCAACGATACCTACCGGCTCGCGCCGTATCTGTTCGATCACGACGAGCTGAAAAATGTCCTTCAGGACAAGCGCTTCCTCGGCTTCTCGGACACGACGGTCAACCACTTCATGCTGCACAAGCTCGGGCTGCGCACGTTCTACGGGCAGGCGTTCCTTTGCGACGTCTGCGAGCTCGGCAGAACGATGCTGCCCTATACGGAACAGTATTTTTCGGAGCTTTTGAAGACCGGCACGATCCGCGAGATCCGTCCCTCGGATGTATGGTATAAAGATCGCGTATCGTTCAAGCCAGATCAAATCGGCACGCCGAATCCGGCGTATCCCGACAATGGCTTTGTCCTTTTGCAGGGCGCGCCCGTGTTTTCGGGACCGATCCTCGGCGGCTGCATCGATTCGATCGGGGAGATGCTCGATGAAACGATCGACCACACCGAAGCACATGAGATGACGGCGGTCTGCCGCGCATACGGGCTGTTTCCCGCAAAGGAGGACTGGAAGGGACGCATCCTGCTTCTGGAATCCAGCGAGGAGCAGCCGACGCCCGAACAGTATCGCAAGGCGCTCACGGCGATCAAGCGGCAGGGCGTGTTCGACGCCGTGTCCGGCGTGCTGGTCGGCAAGCCGAAGGACCGGCTGTACTATGACGAATATCAGCCGATCCTCAAGGAGGTCATCGACAATCCCGCGCTGCCCGTGGTGTACAACCTGAACATCGGGCATGCGCTGCCGCGGTGCATCATACCGTTTGGCGTTCACGCGACGGTCAACGTCAACGAGCAGCGGATCACGTTTTCCGAGTAGCTACACGATCGGGCGAACGCGCCTGAGACGTACCGGAAACCGGTCATAGACGGCGCCGCCGAACAGCAGCAGGAGAAGTCCCGCCGTTTGCGCGGCGAACGCGTCGCCGTTGCCGAGCTCCAGCACCGCGCTTTGAAAGAGCGTATAGTCCCCCACCGCACGACAAAAGAGCATCACAAAGGGCGCCGCAGAGACGGCGAGCGCCTTTGCGTTGCGGTCGCGGCAGTAGAACTGCGCAAAGACGGCGGCGGGACACGCAACGAGCAGTCCGAGCTCCGGGAACAGTGGGAACGAATCCATGAGCTTCCACCCCGCGATCCCCGCAAACGCGGCGGCCAGCGCGGCGCCGATCGGGCGGTCCGTCGGACACAGCACCGATGCGCACAGCACAAATGCGCACGGTGCGGCATACGCGTGCACAAAGGTCTCCCGAAGCGGCGGCACATACGTGAGCGCAAACAGCGCGGGAAGCGCGGCAAGCAGCACGCGTTTTCTGCTCCGCTCAAGCAGCGCGTCAAACCATCCGCCCAAAAGCAGCAGCTCCGTCATCAGCAGACAAATTCTCGCAGTCCACATAAAAACACATATCCCCCGTTTTTCGGTTAGGATATGTGTTTTTCGGTTTTCGATTCGTTATTTCAAGCGCTTGCCTTCGCCGTAGACCGCGACGATGTCCTTGGGCTCGGCGATGTAGACCGCGCGATCGAACCGCTCGCGCAGACTGAGCCGTTCGGTGTCGGGATATACGCGGTCGTCGATCACGACGGCATGCAGCCGGTCGCCCTTTTGGAAGCCGGGCTTTGCGCCGAAATACAGCGCGCCCGCGGTCGTGCCGAGATAATACCCCTCCGCGACCGACAGGAACGGGACCGTCCAGCCCGATTCGATGCGCTTGTTCTTCGACGCGCGAATCGACATCTGAATGACGTTGAGCATCGAAAGATGCGCGCCGCCCGCGATATCGCTGCCCAAAACCACCTTAAGCCCCTCGTCGAGCATGGTACGGACCGGCGCGATGCCGCTTGCGATGTTCGTGTTCGAGTCCGCGCAGTGCACGACGGTCACGCCGTGCGAGCGGATCGCTTCGCGCTCGCGCGCGTCGCTGTAGACGCAGTGCGCCATCAGCGTGTCGGATTTGAACAGTCCGTATTTGTCGTAGGTCTCCCAGTACTGCGCGCAGTCCGGATGCAGCGAACGCACCAGCTCGATCTCGCTTGTGTTCTCGGAAAGATGCGACTGCACCGGCAGATTGCGCTCGTTCGCAAGCCTGCCGAGCCATGCCATCAGCTCGTCCGAGCACGACGGCGTGAAGCGCGGCGTCAGCATCGGACGGATGCGGGAAAACCGGTCGCAGGCGTCGAGCCAGCGCAGTGTTTCGCGCTTGCTCTCCTCCGTCGTTTCGCAGTAGTAATCGGGGCTGCTGCGGTCCATATTGACCTTGCCGACATAGCCCGAAATGCCTCTGCGCTCCAGTTCCTCCATGAGAATCAGCGTCGCGTCCGTGTGCAGCGACGAGAACATGCACACGCGCGTCGTGCCGTAGCCGACGAGCCGTTCCGCAAGGCTGCGGTAGTGCATGCGCGCATAGTCGGGATCGGAAAAGCGGGATTCGGTGCGGAACGTGTAGGTGTTGAGCCAGTCTAAAAGCGGCAGGTCCATGCCCATGCCGAGCATCGGGTACTGCGGCGCGTGCAGGTGCATATCGCAGAACGACTGCATGATCAGCGCGTCGCCGTAATCGGCGATCTGCGCGCCTTGAAAGCGCTCGGGAAGTTCCGCAAAGACGCCCTCGATCACGCCGTCGCCGTTCAGCACGATATAGCCGTTCCCGACCGCGTCGAGTTCGCCGAGCTTCGGCACCGTCAGGATGTTGCCGTGCAGCGCGGTCCAGCGTTCCGTCTCGCGCACGTCGATGTCGGTGAGCTCCTCAAGCGTCGCCGGAACGGTCGTCAAAAGCTCCGGATGCTTTGCGATCACGCGGCTGCCGCCGACGTCGCCCGAAAGCGCCAGCAGTTCCGGAATCAGCGATTTCGGAAACAGCACCGGATTGCCGCGTTTGTCGTTTGCGATCGGCGCGACGATGCGCGTCGGATCCTGTTCGAACCGCTCCAGAAGCCGCAGAACCGTCTCCGGCTTCACGCGGGGCTGATCCCCTACCGCGTACAGAATTCCGTCCGGATCGGCCTCTGAGGCGGCGACGGTGCCGAGCACGACGCTCGTCGCCATGCCCTCGTGCGCGTTCGGATTCTCCGCAACGCGAAAGCCCATGCGCAGCGCGGCTTCCCTGCGTGCGCCCGCGTCCGGCTTCAGCACCGCGACGCGTACGCAGAAGCGATCCGCAAGACCTGCGTAAAGCTCCAGCGCGTGCAGGAGCATCGGCTTGCCGTCGATCGGATACGCCAGTTTGTCGCTGCCGAACCGCGAACTGCTGCCGGCAGCCGTCAATACCAATGCTATCTTCATTTGCGATACCTTTCCGAGGGATTGCGGAACACGTAGCGTCCGCCGTACGGTTTGACGAGCGTCCCGTTTTCCGTGACAAGCTCGCCGTTCAGAATGACGTCGCGGACGCGTCCCGATGCCTGCATGCCCTCATAGGGCGAATTGTCGCAGTTGTGCAGGTTCGTCCTCCAGGAGATCGTATGCGGCGCGTTCGGATCGAAGATCACAAGATCCGCGTCGGAACCGACCTTCAGCACGCCCTTTTTCGGGAACATGCCGAACAGCCGCGCCGCGCGCTCGCTCATGAGAAGCGCCATCTGCTCGAGCGTGATCGCGCCGGTCTGCACCGCGTAGGTATAGACGAGCTCCGCGCGGTTCTGCACGCCCGCGCCGCCGTTCGGGATCTTCGAGAAATCGTCCTTTCCGAGCGCCTTCTGCGCCATCGTGAACGAGCAGTGATCGGTGCCGATGAAGTCGATGTCCCGCCGCTTCATGCCGTCCAGAATCGCCGCGCGGTCGCGCGCTTCGCGCAGCGGCGGCGACATCACAAACTTCGCGCCGTCCTTGGCGGCATACTGCGATACGTCGAGCGTGAAATACTGCGGGCACGTTTCGGCATAGACCTCCACGCCGCGTCTGCGCGCCGCGCGCACCTCCTCGAGTCCGTCCGCGGTGGACAGATGCACCACCCACGCGGGATAGCCGGAAAGCTCCGCAATCCGCATCAGCCGCGCCACGCCCTCCGCCTCGACCGCCTGCGGACGCGAAACCGGATGCCCCGTCGGACCGAGGTTGCCCTTCGCCTTCTCCTCGGCGATGCGCGCCTGCAGGATGTCGTAGTTTTCGCAGTGCACGCCGATGACGCCGCCGCGCGCGCCGATGAACTTCTGCGCGTCGTAGATCTGCCCGTCGCCGACCTTCATCGCGTCATAGACCATATACATCTTGAACGAAGAAACGCCCGCGCGGAACATGTCGTCGACCTCGGCTTTTCTTGCGTCGTTCCATTCCGAGACCGCCATGTGGAAGCCGTAGTTGCAGCTGCTCTTCTCCGCCTTTTTGTGCCAGAGATCGAGCGCGTCGTGCATCGTCATGCCGTGATCCTGCGTCGCAAAATCGAGCACCGTGGTCGTGCCGCCGACGATCGCCGCCTTGGTGCCGGTTTCGAAGTTGTCCGCCGTGACCGTCACGCCGAGATCGAGGTCGAAATGCGTGTGCGTGTCGATGAATCCCGCAAAGAGATAACAGCCCTCTGCGTCGATCACGCGGTCCGCCGGTCCGTCGATCCGCTCCGAAATCTGCGCGATCTTTCCGTCGCGCACCAGCACGTCCGCCTTCCGTCTTCCGGTCGAGCGGACCACGGTTCCGTTCTGAATCAGTATCTGCATCGCATTCGCCTCCGCACAAACTTTTACAAATATTATCCTATCACAGTGCCGCCTTTTTCGCAAGCGCATCGTGCCCAAACAAAAAAGGATTCTTCCGGCAACGGAGGAATCCCTTTTCGACGGTATCAGTATAGCACATCCGGCTGCTAAATACAAGTCTTTCCTTTTTCCGGAAATTCCGCTATGATAAGGGCAGAACGGTAAGGAGGAAAGTGCCCATGCTCTACCACGCATCCCGCACGCCGCACATTGCAACGCTTGAACCGCGCAGAAGCAACGAGGACGTGCCGCGCATCTACTTTTCGGACAAGCGCGAAAACACGCTGGTCTATCTGTCCAACGCCGTCGAAAAGACCTGCCGCGAGCGCGGCTTCGCGCATACCGGCAAATGGCAGAAATGGGCGTCCTACGGCTTTACAAAGGACGGACTTCTGCACTTTTCGGAATACTACGAAAACGCGCTCGTCGACACCTATGCGGGCGTATCGGCGTATATCTACACGGTCGAGCCGTCGGATGCGATCGTACGGTTCGAGAAGATCCGGAACTGCTTCTATGCCGAAACGCCGCAACCGGTCGCAGGCTGCGAGTTTGTGCCGGACGCGCTGGAAGCGCTTCTCTTGGCGGAACGCGAAGGACGGATCGTCATCACCCGCTACGCAGAACTGTCCGACCGTATGCGGGATTGGATTGTTCAAACGACGTTCGACGAATACCGCAGCTCCGACGCGCCGGACTACCGTTTCTTCCTCGAAACGAAATACCCGTTCCTGAAAGACGGCAATTGAAACGAAAAGCCCTGTGCAGATCGCACAGGGCTTTGATTGTGAGACGATTATCTCTTGGAGAACTGGGGTGCGCGGCGGGCTGCATGCAGACCGTACTTCTTGCGCTCCTTCATTCTCGGATCGCGGGTAAGGAATCCCGCCTTCTTCAGCGTGCCGCGAAGTTCCGGATCTGCGGTGAGCAGCGCGCGGGAGATGCCGTGACGGATTGCGCCCGCCTGGCCGGTCGTGCCGCCGCCGTAGACGTTCACGTTCACGTCGTACTTGTCGGTGAGGTTCGTGAGAACCAAGGGCGCACGGACGATCATCTTGAGGGTTTCGAGACCGAAATACTCGTCGATGTCACGCTTGTTGATCGTGATGTTGCCGGTGCCCGGGAGAAGACGCACGCGCGCGACGGACTTTTTACGTCTGCCGGTGCCGATGAAAGCTGTTTTTGCCATGTCGTTTCTCCTTCCCGATTATTTGAGTTCCAGCGCCTGGGGCTGCTGTGCTTCGTGGTTGTGGTTCGGACCTGCGTAAACGCGGAGCTTCTTGAGCATCTTGTCGCCCAGCGGGCCCTTCGGCATCATGCGGCGGATGGATTCATAGACCGCATACTCGGGCTTCGTCTCGAGCAGGGTACGGTAGGTAACCTCTTTGATTCCGCCCGGAAAACCGGTGTGGTGGATGTGCTTCTTCTGATCGAGCTTCTTGCCGGTCAGACGAACCTTCTCAGCATTGATGATGATCACATGGTCACCGCAATCAACGTGAGGCGTAAAAATGGGCTTATGCTTACCGCGGAGAATCGCAGCGACCTGGCTGGACAGACGGCCAAGTACCATGTCCGTCGCATCCACGACATACCAGCTGCGCTCAACGGTTTCGCCCTTTGCCATATAGGACTTCATGGCGATTCCTCCAATATAGATTTCAAATTCTTTGCTGCATTGCGGCGTCCTGTTGTCGGGGCTGTGACACATTTCCACCCAATGGCACACCGAATATACTAACAAAACAAAACAAGCTTGTCAAGAAAAATTTTCAAGATTTTCGGGTATTTTTTCGCTTTTTTCGAACAAAGTAACGGTAATCACTGCAATCGGAGGTGCGCCGTGCGTCGATTGATCCCCTACGTCGTGTTCGGTCTGACGCTTTTTGCGATCGGGCTTCTCATTCTGATCCCGCTTCTTTCCTGCGAGCCCACGCATCCGTCCGCGCCCGCCCGGTTCGTTTAGGAGGAAATATGCCGCAGCATACCAGAATCGTTCCGCTCAAAGCGGCGGTGAGAAACGCCGTGAACAAGGCGAAGGCGCAGGCGAAGAAAGGCGAACGCCGATGAAAAGCCGGTTCGACGCAAACGCATACCGGAAGGAGGTCAAACGCCGCGCCCCCAAAAGTCCCGCCCTGCTCCAATGCCTCAAGGCGTTCTGTGTCGGCGGACTCATCTGCATGCTCGGGCAGGGCGTTCACGACATCGGCGTGCGCCTCTCCCTCTCCGACGCCGACGCCTCGACCGTGTCTTCGATGACGCTGATCTTCCTGACCGCGCTGCTTACGGGCATCGGCGTGTTCGACCGCATCGCGTCGTTTGCGGGCGCGGGCACCGTCGTGCCGATCACCGGCTTTGCCAACTCGATCGTCGCGCCCGCGATGGAGTACCGCCCCGAGGGGTTCGTGCTCGGCGTCGGCGCCAAGCTCTTTACGATCGCCGGACCGGTGCTGGTCTACGGCATCGCCTCCTCCGTGATTGTCGGTCTGATCTCTTTATTGTTCTGATTGCGTGCGGCGACAGGCCGTATATCGTGCGGCGTGAGCCGTATATCGTGCGGCAGCGCCGTATATCGTGTTTGCGTCAGCAAACATATCGTGCCCGTTCTGCGCCTTTCGGCGCACAATCGCTTACAGCGCCCGCAGACGTTCGATCTCGCGGCGGACACAGTCGACCGTTTCGCCGCAGGTGACGTTCCATTCCTCCCTGAGGAGCGCAATCTCGCGTTCGAGCGCCGCAATCCCGCGTTGCTTGTCCCCCATGCGTTCGCATACCTGCGCGATGGATTCGCACGAATCGAGCATCCGCGGCGGCTTCTGAATCTCCAGCGCCTTCTCATACTGCGCGATCGCTTCCTCGAACATCCCCTGCCGTGCGTACACGTCGCCCATGGACAGCCACACCAGCCACTCGTCCGCGAATGTTTCGCACATGCCGTTCCAGATTTGCATGGCTTTTTCGCGATTGCCCGCAAACCATTCGATATTGCCCCGATACAGCGGTACACGGAAGGTCATCTCGTGCTTTTCCATCTCCGCGACCGCCTGCCGCGCCTCGTCGAAGCGCTGATCCTCAATGAGAAGATCCATGAGGTAGAGATACGCGCGGGACGCGTCCGGATGCGCCTTGATATGCGCTTTCCAGAATTCGATCGCTCTGTGGTTCGTCCAGCAATACCAGTCCACGCCGCGTCCGCCCATGGCGTCGT
>JAEEGI010017408.1_pt1 | contig 14749 bp, 8 predicted proteins | sample 8958751 | NCBI WGS metagenome assembly JAEEGI01 (sample SAMN16246545, study PRJNA631951) | gut metagenome | biome: gut microbiome; feature: rumen; material: KS-attached | host: Bos | place: Iran: Karaj | collected 2018-10
TTACTAATCTATTTATTTTATTATATTATATATATATTTTAGTTTTTAATTAATGAAATATTTTTTTATTATCATTAATTTGTTATTATCTTATATAAGTCATCAATAAATATATTAATATTTAATTCATTTATATTTTCATATATTATTTTATAAACAAATTCTTCGTATTTCATAAATTCAACATCAAATAAATCTCTAGGAATAATGTTATTAATATTTAAATTCAAATATTCTAAATTACTATTTGAATGAATGATATTTTCAATTAAACAAAAACCTCTTTTATTAAATAAATTTTGTTTCAAACTTAATATTTTCAACGATTTATTAAATTCAAGAGTATTATTAATAGTAATTAAAACTTTATTAGTTAAATCTAATTGATTACAAAATAAAATTTCTAATTTTTTTGAATATTTCAATCCATTGAAAATAGGTTGAATAGATTCATCTCTAAATAAATTTTCACTTATATCTAATAACTTTAATTCAGTATTAAATCTTAATATTTTTTCTAACATTTTAGCACTTAAAAATCCCAATCCATTCTTTCTACAATATAAATATTTTAAAGTTCTATTTGAAGAAATTCCAATACATAAATCATTGAATATTGAATCTCCTAACATATTATCACTAACATCTAATGATATTAATTTAGTATTTTTTTTACTTAAATATTCTTTTAAGAAATTTATTGAAAATTTTCCTAATGAAGTTCCTGAAAGATTTAAAGATAAAATATTAGGTGAAAAAGAATTAATTAAATGAAGAAAATATGCTCCTCCAGTATCTCTTAAATTATTATTTGAAATATTTATTATTTGTAAATTATGATTGAAATTTAATTTTTCTAAAGTTATTAAATATATTAATATATTATGAGTTATTTCACATTCTGGAATATAAATTTCTTTTTCTGTTATTATATATTTATTATTTACATTTAATAAATCGTCAAAAATATCATTGTTTGAATTTATATTTTTTTTCTCTTCATATAAATCTAATTTATTGTTTAAATCATTTATTATTTTTTGATATTTTCCAAAATATTTAAAATATGGAGTATGTGGTAATTTAACTGAGAATTTTTTTTCTATTTCTTCTATAAATTTAATGAAATTATCTTCTTTTATAATATTATTTTCACTATTTGTATTATTACTTTTTTGTGATGAAAATGCTGTTTTTGAAATTTGAGAGTTATTATCTTTAAAAGTTTTCAATGTGTTGAATTTTTGATTGCTTTTTAATTGGCCATATAAATAATTAACATTTTTAACATCTAATTTAACTGAATAATTTACATTTATATATCTTCTTATATCATCTAAAGAAATGTTACTGAAATTATTATTAAATAAAATATAAGCTTTTTTATTTGTTTTTTCAATATAATTTTCAGATAAGTTAATAGGAGGAGTTTCATTATAATAAATACGATCATAAGATAAAAGTTTTTTAATCATTAAAAATTATTAAATTAAAAAATTAAAAATTTAAAATTATTTATTATAAAAAATAAAAGGTCTTAATTCGTAAAATCTACGAATATTATTATTTAAATTTTCTAACTCATCATTATTAACAATAATTGCATCTTCTTTTTTTTCTGAAAATAAATCATAAAAAGCATTATAAAAATCAATAATCCATCCTGATAAAATACTTTCATTTTCACTATCTTTTGAAATATTTTCTTCATGAAATAATTTAAAAATAAAAGATTTTTCACCTAAAGAATTATTTTTGGGTAATTCTTCTTTTAATTGATTCATTAATGGATTTTTACTTGGATCATAAACTATATTTAAACAATAAGATTTTATATTTGAATCAATCTTTTCTAAAATTGAATAATTTTTTAATTCTTGGAATAAAGTTCCATATAAGGGAGTTGATGTATTATTTTTTTCATTTGAGTTGTTTAATTCATCTAAGGCTTCGTTATTATATTGAAGTCTATATATTACATTTGCTTTATCTTTTTCTAAGTAATTTTTTATTTTTAATTCTAATTCTTTAAAAGATAATTTAAAGTTGCTATTTGTCTCTGAAATTTCAAAACGAATAAATCTATGAATTAAATTTAAATCTGTGTATATTACTTGGATTTTTATTTGATTCTTTGAATAGTTAATTAAATTATCTTCCAAATTTTCTAAATTTATTTTTTTGTTATCAAATATAAAATCTGGATTAAAACTCTCATTTTTATTTATACTATTGTTATTTTTATTAAATTCTGAATAATTGCTTATGTAATTTTTATTATTTTTTTTTATATCATTATTATAATTACTATTTAAATCATTATTATAATTATTATAATTACTATTTAAATCATTATTATAATTATTATAATTACTATTTAAATCATTACTATTAAAATTATCATCATTCATATTATAATCTCTATTATTGTTGTTAAAATTATTATCATTTGGATTTTGAAATATTTTTTTTGTATTATCTTTCCTAAAACTCCCTTTTTTAATATTTTTATCTACATCATTAAATTTATCTTCATAATAATTATCATCATTATTTTCAATAAAATTCTTTTGATTAATCTTATCAAAATTTCCTTTATTATCAACATATAAATAATCTTTATCTTTAATATTTTTATTTTTATTTTGAATATTTTCTCCTAAATTATTATTATTAGAGTTATTAGAAACATTACTGTTTTTTCTTTTTTTATCAACAGTAGAGTTATTACTATTTCTCCTTTGCATATTATAATTTGGAGGTTCCAAAGGTTCTGGTATTTCCAAATTTTCTTTCACAGGTTCCACATTATCAGTAGTACACCAAGAATGATGTCCTCCTGCAAAAATTTCTTTAACATTCATTTTAATAACACTTTTTAATAATGTAAACACGCATTTATTCATATTATTATTTTCTTCATTATTTACTTCTAATCCTAATTCACCATATTTACCACATCCCGTTACATATACAATTCCTTCATCTGTTAATACTAATGTATGTGACCATCCAGCAGCAATTTTAGTTATTACCTTCTTTAAAAGAGACATTACTATTATTGGTTTATTTACATTTTTGGTATTTCCTAAACCTAATTGACCATGATAACCATGTCCACACATATAAACTCTTCCGAAATTAGATAAAAAAACAGAATGTTCTCCACCACATTTAAAATCAACAATTTTAAATGCATCATTATTATTATTATTACTATTATAAATATCAACTTCATACTTTTGAATAAATTTCTGTGAAAATTTGACTAATTTTGGAATAGGAGTGTCTTGACTTTCTCCATAACCTAACTGTCCATATTCTCCTTTTCCAAAAGAGTATATTTCTCCATTGTCACAAGAAACAATAGTATGATATCCTCCACAACAAATTTTATCAACTTTCAAATTATTCTTTCCAAAAAAATCTACTTTTTTAGGTGAATCTACTTCTTTAATTACACCATGCCCACATTGACCTCTATTATATTGTCCTCCTCCACCCCAAGAATATAATTCACCATTATCTGTTAGTGCACAAGTATGATAATCACCACATGAAATTGATATTATTTTTTTTTTCATTAAAGATTGAATTAAAACAGGTTGACCTATTATACCTGATGATTGACCTAATTTATTATGCAAATTTCCACCCCAAGAATATATATTTCCTTCTTGATTTAGTGCTAATGAATGAAATTCTGCACAAGAAATTTGAATTATTGTTTCTTCTGAAAAAAATTTCATTGGTTTAAATACTTTTTGATATTGTTCATTATTTATATTTTGATTTTCTTGATTTATTTGTCCTAGTAAACCAAATATGTTACTTCCAGATACATATACTTTACCCTCATTTGTTAATATTATTGAGTTTTTACCACCTGATGTTATTGAACTTATTATTTGAGATTGAAATGTTTTTATTGGAGTTGGAATTAATATATTGTCTGTTGTGTTTAATCCCATTTCTCCATAAGTGTTTTTTCCCCATCCGTATATGTATGTGTCTTTTGAATATACTGAAATCTGTGATTTTATATCCGAGTCTGAATCATTTTTTTTGAGTTCTTCTTGATTTTTCATTTTTTTGAATTTGTAATTTTTTTATTTTTTAAAGGTATTTTTATTTGATTTTAATGGAAGGAAATGTTTATTGTAATAAAGATATTGTTTTAAAATTTGAAAAAGGGAATTTTTCGGAGTTTGTTGATATTTTAGATAAAAGTTTAAAGGATAAAAATGATAAAGAATTATTTAAAATGTTATTTAATGAAGAAGGTGAAGAACCTTCAATTAAAAAATATTATGACAATGATTCAAAAGAAAATTTAGAAAATATGATTCAAAAAAGTTACGAAACTCCAATTGTTCAAAAACTAAACAAAAATAATAATGATATAAAGAAAAATAATATCAATGATCAATTAAATTTTTTTGATAAAAGAAAAAGAAAACTTTCAGAAAGCGACAGAAAATTAATTTCATTTAAAAAATATAATTTAAATATAACTTTTAATCATAATGTATCGATAGCAATAATAAATAATAAAATATATGAAAATAAATTACCTGATTTTCAAAATAAAAATATAGAAAAAATAGATGTTGATGAATTATTTGAAGATGAAAACAAAAATGATAACCCGAAAATTTTAGATATAAATAAAATATATTTAATTAATAATTATTTAAATATTGATAGAAAAAATCCTTTATGGTACATTTATCATTTAATTGCAAAAAGTTCTTTTGGTCCATTATCAAGTGAAGAAATAGAAGAAATGTATAAAGCTAATTTAATTAATGGATTAACTTTAATTAGATTAATTGATGTATTTTCTATTGATAATGTTGAACCATTTAATTTTATTAAATTAAAAGAAATTGAAAAAAAAAACTTTATTAAAAAAATAAAAGTTTCTTCTTTTATAAAAGTAAAAAATATTTAATTAAATGTTTATACAATTTAATAAAGTATATATAATATAATTTCAAATAATATTTTAATACATTAGAGATTTTAATAGTTAAAATAATAAATAAAAATAAGTTTATATATTTTTAAATTTAATATAAAATCATAAATATAAGTAGATAATTAAAGTTATTATTTAAATAAATTAATTATATGAAAAACATAAACTCATGGTAATGAAAATTATCTAAATATTAAAAATTATTATTTTAAATATAAAAAAAATTGACATTTAAAATAATAAAAGTTTTAATTTGAAAAAGGAAAATAAAGATTTAAATTAAATAATCAGTGAATCAGAAAAAAACATCGATTTTAAAAATATAATTAATGAAGTTAAATCATATTATATTATTTTAATTCAATATTTTCAAAATTTAGAATAAAATATTTAATTAAAAAAAATACATTTTTTTTATGATTAAAAAACCAAAAAAAAAAATAAATATTTTCAGAAATTAAATTAATTATCATTAATTAAAAAACATTTAATGAATTTACCAATTACAAAAATAAAAAACTGTCTAAGATACTATGACGATAAATCAGCATTTGAAAACTATGAAAATATAGCAAAGAAATATTACAAAATATATAATAATTTAATGAAAAACAAGAAATATGAAGAATTACAAGGTCATAAATTAAAAGAAGAAATAAAAAAATGGTTTTTTTCTCTTTCCTTAGAAACAAGAATGAAAATATCAACAATTGAAAATGAATTTATATGTAAAATATTATATCAAATGTTTAGAATGATATCATGGAATAATACAATGCTTTTTAAAACAAAAAATTTATTTTCAAATGAAAGAATTAATCAAACTTCAACTTCAACATTAAGTAATTTAAGTAATAACATTTATGATGTTGAGACTGAAGATGGAATAATTTATCCTCCTAATAAATCAAGAGTTAATGTTATTAAGGTTACAAAAGAAAAAAAAAATAAAACAATTGAATCACAAACTGTTGTTTTTAATCAGGAAAATTTAGATAATTTTTCAGATGAAGAATTACTTGATTTTAATATAGGAAATTTTTTTAAATTCAAAAATGAAAAAAGTGAAAGAAATAAAATTCCAATTCAAATTTTAAATGATATATTATTTTTTTCAGTTCATAGAAAAAATTATCCTGATTGTATAACTTTAAGTCCAAATTTTTTATTAAAAGAAGATTATTTTGAAAATTGTTTTAAAATGGCAGATCCACATTACTTTTATAAATTAATTCAACCTTATTATAATAATGAATTAAAAGAATATTCTTATTATCTTCCTTATTGGATTGATAATGATACATATTATTCTCCTATTCAATTCATTTTTTGTTTTTTTGAACAAACTATTTTAATTAAATATCTTCTTAATCATAATCCAAGAAAAAAAAATAATGAAATTATTTTCCATTCTTTAATTAATAATGATTATTTAGAAAGATTTTTTAATGATAGAAAAAATGTGATTATGTATTTAAATGAATATTATGATATGGAAAGTAGAATTAATATATTCAATGAAACTATTAGTATTAAAGATTTATATGATTTAAATATTAATGATAAGAAGAAAAAAAATTATATTCAATTTTGGAGAAGTCATCCTAAACATCATTTAAATGATTTTATGAATTTTAAAAATTATAGAGAAATGAAAGAATCTGAAGTAGAAAAAGAAATAAAACAAATAATTTGTAGTAAAGGAAATATATTCTTTATCGATTATTTAATTTTTCAAAATTTTAATAATCTATGGAAAATACAATATTTTGTTAATTATTCAATTTTTGATAAATTAGTTAATTTAAATATTGAACAAACTTATTTGGATTTAATATCAGAAGATGATAAAAAAGATAAAAAGAAAGAAAAAACAAACAAAAATAAAACAAATAATAAAAAAGTAGATGAAGAATATGAATTTTATATACCTTATTATAATAATACAAATTCTAATGTACATTTAGTGTTAGAAAATAATAAGAAAATAAATAATAAAAAAAATGAAAAAGAAATATATAAATATATAAAAAATGAAATAATATATAATATAATATCAAAAGCTTTAATAACTCAACCAGATAATTATGTAGATTTTTTTAATGAAATAGAACAAAATAATAATATTCATATAATAAAAGGTATAAAAGATATTGAAGCAAATAATTCTGAATCAATAAATTTAAAAAAAAATAATTTAAAAATAAATAAACAAAATTCTGAAAATTTAAATGAAATAAAGAACAAAACAAATGATATAATTGAAAATAAACAAACTAAAAAAGCAAAAAGTCCTAAAAATAATATTATTGTGATTGAAAAAGGAAATGAAAGTTTAGGTGTAATTAATATTACAGGAAATGTTGATTTAAATAATAATAATAATTCAAGTTCAGAGAAAAATAATAATAAAGAAACTAAAATAATTTTCCCTTTAAAACCAAAAAAAAAAGATAAAAAGAAAAAAGAGCAAAACTTTTTTTTATTTGATACAATAAAGAAAAAAAAGCCAAAAAAAATTGAATATAAAAGAAATAATATATTTACTATAATATCACCAAAAAAAAATGAAAAAATAAATTTTTATGAAAAATTGCATAACGACATGATAAAATATGATAATAATATATCAGAAATATTAGCAATGGAAAATAATATAAAAGAATATTGTATAAAAGAGATAAAAAATATAATAAAAAAATCATTTGTAAAAGAAAATGAATATTCTTTAGATTTATATGGTTCTTTTGCTTCTGATTTAATGATAGAAATATCAGATGTTGATTTAAAAATAAGATTAAATTCTGAAAACAAAGAAAAATTAGAAAAAACTTTTTTCATTGTTTCTAAAACTCTTTCTGAAGAAGAAAAAATAAATAATATTTCCCCTATTTCTACTGCAAGTGTTCCTATTATTAAATTAAATATTGATCCTAATAATTTTATTAAAGGAAATAATGAATTAGAAAATGAAATGAAAAACTTTATTAATTGTAATGCTTATAAAAATTATAAATTTGATAAAAGTGAATTAAATCAAATTAAAATTGATATTACTTTTATTTTAAATAATAATGAAAAAAATATTAATGTTTCTAGTGTTGATTATACTAAAGAAAAAATTGATAAAAATCCAGAAATTAAAGTTATTTTAAGAGTTCTTAAAAGATTTTTTCATATGAAAAAAATGAATAATTCTTTCAACGGAGGATTATCATCACATAATTTATTTTTAATTATTTTAAGTTATATTCAATATTTAAATGTAAATAATCTTAAAAACAACAATTTTTATATCCACAACAATACCAAAGAAGATAATAATAATAATCAAGTTAAAACATCTAATTTAAATTTAGGGAAAATTTTTTTTGATTTTTTAGAATTTTTTGGAAATATTTTTAACTTTAAAAATTATATTATTGATGTTAATTCGCCTACTGTTTATAATTTAATTAATGGAGATGGATTTCATGAAAATTCTTCTTTAATGATTCTTGATCCTTTAACTGGATTAAATGCTAGTAAAAGTTCTTATAAAATTGATGAAATTCAAACAACTTTTTTTGAAGCTTATGAATTTTTAAGGAAAGAAAAAATTGAATTTGAAAAAAATCAACATATTACTAATAATAATAAAGAAATTAATAATGAAAGTGGAAATGAAAAAATAAATTTAATATATAAAATGTTGTCAAATAAGGATTAAAAACAGTAATTAAAAATACTTTTCTTATATTTAATAAATAAATAAAACAATTAAAATATCAAAACTAAAAAAAATATTAAAATGGAAGTTAAAAATAATAATGATAATATTTATAAGAATTATTTTTAAAGATATATGGCAAATATATATTTTTATTTTTTATATTTTAAAAAAAAAGATAATATATTTTTGAACATAACTTAAAAAACAAAAAAAATAAAAAATGTCCTTAGAAAAAAATCAAAATATGGTGGAAGCAAAAGAAAAAGAAACAGAAGAAAAAGAGGAAAATGAAAATGAGAAAGAAAAAGAATCATCATCAGAGGATGAGGGATCATCTCCTAAAAAAATATCATTATCAAAGGTATCCCTAAAACCATTATCAAGAAAAGATTTTTCACTAAACATAATAAATAATTGGATAAACATTCAAGCAAAAAATCCTCCATCTCGTCGTTCGAATCATACATCTTTTATTTACAAAGAAAAATATTTATATATAATTGGAGGAGCAGATATAACAGAAAGAAAACAAAATGATATTTTTAGAATAAATTTATTGTCAAATAATCCTAAATGGAAAAAAATAGAATTAGTTGATTCAACATTAGATAAAATTGCTTATCATGCTGGAGTTCTTTATAATAATATTTATTATATTATTGGAGGTCAAAACGATCAAATGAGATCTTTAAATGTTATTTTAAAATTTAATGTTGATGAAAATAAAATTATTGGTAAAATAGAACCTGATAAAAAAGATTTTCCTTCTTTAGAATCTCATAGTGCAAATTTATATAAACAACAAATTATTATTTATGGAGGAAATAAAGGAAAATTTTTTAATAAACATGTTTATTCATTTAATATTGAAACTGAAGAAATTGTGAATTTAACTGAGTATTTAAATGATAATGTTGATTCAACTAAAATGCCTCTTCCAAGAGCAGATCATTCTACTGAAATTATTGGAGATAATTTATATGTTTTTGGAGGATATGGTAGAAAAACAATTACTTTCAATGGATTTTTTAATGATTTATGGTGTTTTAACTTAACTAATAATACTTGGAATCAAATTAAATTTGGAGATGAAGATAATGAAGAAGAAGAAGAAGAAGACGAAGAAGAAGAAGAAGAAAGAGAGGAAAATGAAGAAAATGAAGAAAAAGAAGAAAAAGAAGAAAAAGAAGAAAAAAAAGAAAAAGAAAAAAAAAATAAAGTTGATAAACCAAAAGGAAGAAGTGGTCAAAATATGATAAATGTAAATGGTAAATTATATATATTTGGTGGTAAATTAGGTGTTATTCAAGAAAGTAATGAATTATGGATTTTAGATCCATCAATTCCAAAATATGAACTAGTACATGATACCTTAATAGAAAAATATACAACACAAGAAATAAAAAATATTGATGTTTCGAGTGAAAAAAAGAAGAAAAAATTTCATTGGTTAACAAAAAGAGAAGTAGATGAAAGAACAAATCCACTTCCCTTTGCATTAAAAAAATCAAAAACAACAAAAAAATTGAAAAACAATAAAAAAGATGGAAATAGAGGAAAATTAAATAATTCATTTACAGAATATAAAACAAAATATTCAGATCAAGTATTAAATAGAATAAATGTAAGAACAATGAAACATGGATTAATATATAATTCAATATATGATAAATTAATTAAGGCAAATGAAACTTTAAAACAAAATGAAAAAGCAATGATTGATAAAGATAATAATTTTATTATTGGTAATGTTCCTGAACCAAGAGATGGTCAAAGTTGTAATCTTTTTCAAAATAATAAATTAGTATTTTTTGGAGGAGACAGAAATAAATTTCCTTTTAATGATTTGTACTTCTTTGATATTGAAGGAAATGTTCTTGTTGATTATGAAAGCATGTATAATAATGAAAATCAAGAATATGATAATTAAATTTTGTTTTTGTTAAATATTTATATTTATTTTTATAAAATTTTGGTTTTTTATTATATATTTTTTCATTGATATAATTCAAACATTAATTTTTTATTTGTTTGATAATATTTATATAAAAATTTTATATATATGATTTTAAACATATTTAAATAAAATTAAAATATTTATAAAATGGATCTCCAAAAAAAATATTAATCAAATTTATATCTTTTTTCAATAATTAAATAATAATAAAAAATCATCATTAAAAAAATATTTTTAATTAAATATATCCTTTTTTAAACACTCAATATTAGAAATATTTTCAGGAGCAAGAGTGATTTTAACAATACTTGATTTAAATTCATTATTCAAATTACTTCTTGTAGATTCAGGAGATTTACTTAAACCATTATCACTAGTATTTTTATGAATATGAATAGAATTTTTTTTTAAATTTTTATTATTTTTAAAAGGAGTATTTCCCATATCAGATAAAGTTTTTATATGTCTAATTTTTTGTCCAATTATACTACTATTACATAAACAATTTTTAGAAGAAGAAGAATTAATGATTTTATTATTCAAAGAAAATTTTTTATTTTTAGTTAAATTCTCATTTGGTGTTGTTATAATTGAGTTATCATTATTATATATTTTTTTTACACTTTTTGGACTTTCTCTTAATTTATTATAATCTTTTATATTATTAGGTTTCCTTAAATTTACTTCTGTATTGTTTGTATCTATTTGAATACTTGAATTTTTTTGAACTCTTTTTATATTATTATCAAAATCATAATAATATCCTATTATACTATTTTTTTTCTTTTTCAAAAAAGGAGAATTTAATTCTTGATTTTTATAATTATTTAAATGATTTATATAATTCTTCTGAATGAAATTATTTGAATAATAATTATTGTAATTAGTTTTTTTTTTTAACTTTTCATTTTTTTCAATGTAATTATCTTTTTTTTTAAAAGTTATTTTTTTACATTCTATTGTAGAAACTTTTGGAGAAAAATTACTTGTTAAATTTGTTGAATCTAAATCACTTTGTAATGTTGCATCTCTTGCACTAAAATATTGAGATGAATTTGAAAAATTACAATCATTACTTGAATTTAAATCTGCTTTCTTTTCTTTTGAATTATGTATTTTATTTAATGTTTTTTTTTCTTTGTAAGATAATAACTTTTTTAAACATTTATTTGCTAATTTTTCTAAATTTTTATTTTTAATTTTTAATTCTTTTAATTTTATATTTTGATTCATAATTATCGATAAATATTTATCTATTATGAAATCTTTTATTTCGTTTTGAATTGATTTCATAATAATTGAATAATAATTTTTATCGTTTGAATTTACTTTAGACATTTAATTTATTTATAAAAAATGTCAGAGGAAATAAATTATTTTTTGTTTTTTATTCTATATATATTTTAAAAAAACTATTAATGAAAAGACGAATACTATTAAATTAAATAAAAGTCTCTAAATTTTTATCAATGAATAACAAAGAACGTAAATACATATTTTTTCTCTTTCTTACCACTTGAACACAGGCGGAAATTCAAATCTTATAAAATTAGATAATAAAATCGATTTACAAGATAATTATTCTTATGTAAGAATTAATTTATTTATTACTGAAAAACAATCTATTGAAAATATATTTGATTATATTATTGATTTTAATAAATTAAAGTGTATGAAAAATTTGTAAATCATATAATTGGAAAAAAAGGATTTTTAGGTAATACTCTATCATAGTTCAGATAAAAATAAGTTTGAATATAAATTATATTTCATAAAAATAAAATCTAAATAATATTAAAATTAATGATTTAAGATAAGTAATTTTAGTGATCATCAAAATATATGAATTAAATATTTACTCAATATATATAATAAAAGTATTCTTTTTCTTTAAACTTGAATTAATTCATTTTTATTATTTACAAATAAATAATTTTAAATTTTATTCAAAATTTTGGTCATAATATAAAAGAAAATATTGAAAAATTATATTGAAAAAGATCTTTTATTTATACGAATTTATTTTTGTAAGACAGAATTTGAAAAATTAATTTCATGATAAAATATTCATTTATGTGAGTAAATCATGGCTTTTTATTGTTTATTAATATTAATTATTTTATTGAATAACCATTTTAAAAAAAATTTAAAAAAAAATATCTAAATAAATAAATAAATAAAATAAACCAAATTTAAACCTTTTAAACAAAATAAGACTTAAAAAATAAAATTTACTTTAATGGATTTTCAATTTTTGCCATGAAAAGTAATTGAAAATTACTTTTTAAATTTGTATTCCTAATAAAAAATAGAAAAGGTTTATTAACATTCATTTCAACTTCATTTAATTTCATAGGAGAACTACCCAAAGCAGAAGTAGAAGTAACCGCAGCAGCTTCAGTTCCAAGTTCATCAACATTTAAATAAGTTTTATGCATAATTGAATCAATAAATAAATTTTTAGTATTTGCTATTTCAGTAAAATTCGCTAATTTACTTGAAAATGCACTTGTCATTCCTAATTTTTGCATTACTGCATTTAATTTATTTGAATAATTTAATTTAAATTTTGGTAACTTTAATGTTACCATTGAATTTATTAAATTACCGAAAATTATATTTAATTTCTTATCTGATAAATTTTTTATATATGTATCTAAATTTACATTTTTCTTTGGTAATATTATTATTGCTGACATTGAATCTTTTTTATATGGTAAATTTACTACTTGAACTTCATTATTTTCATAATATGAAAATTTAGTTTTTGTCTTCATCATATATACAGAAACATTTTTCGAAGAATTTATATGAAAATAATCTTTTTTTGTTGATGACTTTGTGAAAGGATGTGACCATTGATTTTTAAAGTAAACAGCATTAACAATTAAAAATTCAATATTTGATATACTATTTATTATATTTGTTATTTTTTTGTTTGTTTTTTTTGAAACCCAATTATTTACTTGATCCACTGAAGTTAATTTATCTATATAAGAATTAAATTTTTCAGTTTTTGAAGTAAAAGTTTTCTTTGGAGTTGTTTTTGTAAAAATTGCATTTGCAATTTGAAGACTTTCCATTTTTGATGCTGCTTTTAATATTTTTTCATTTTCTTTATTTATATTTGTTATATTTGTATTGTTTAAAGCTTTTATTATTTCTGACTTTGTTTTTCCTAATGCTCCGTTTCCTGATAAAGAAATTGCTTGATATATACTTATTGGAGATATTATTATGTTTAATCCTGATGAGGTTAATGTATTTAATTTTTGAAATAGGTTTAATTGGAAAGAACAGTTTGATATGGATATTATTAGGGATAGTAAAAATAGTTGTTTCATTTTCTGAAATTATTATTTAATTTTTGTAGTATTTTTTTTATAAAAAAAAACAGATATAATTTTTTGTGTAAACATAAAAAAAATCAAAAGCAATATAAAAAAGAAAAAACAAGGGAAAAATAATATTATAAATAAATTCTCATTTATACTTGTTATATAACTAAAATGTTTTTCAAAATATTAAACTAGTTCCAAATAAAAGATAATTTTTTTTCTATTCTTTTATTGTTTATTTTATTTTAAAATTTATTTTATGATTCAATATATAAAAATAAAATTTGTATTTTTTTTCAAGAAAAAAATAAATATTTCTTTCATTAATTGAAAAAAGTAAAAATTAATAAAAATCAGAAAAAATCAAAAAAAAAAAAATAATAAAAAAAGAGTTAAATAAACCAAAAAATAAATTCTTAATCATTTTAAAAAATTTTAATAAAAGAGATTAATGTGCAGCTAATTCAATAAGTAAATCCCTATAAGCTCCAGAACAATCTCCTTTAATAGCTTCAAGCATATCTCTTCCATAAAGTTGTTTATAATATTGTTTAATTTGTGGCATATCAATTTCATCTCTAGTGACTAAAATTCTAATAAGTAAATTATCATTAGTTCCCCATCCTTTAATAGCTTTTTCAACTCTTGTAGCGAAATATTCACTAGGACTAATAATAGCATAAACAATAGAATGAACATGACCAGAAAATTCTTTATTAATAGCTTCTAAAATAGTATGTCCAGTTATTTTATGATATGCT
>JAEEGI010017410.1_pt1 | contig 14747 bp, 12 predicted proteins | sample 8958751 | NCBI WGS metagenome assembly JAEEGI01 (sample SAMN16246545, study PRJNA631951) | gut metagenome | biome: gut microbiome; feature: rumen; material: KS-attached | host: Bos | place: Iran: Karaj | collected 2018-10
AAGCGAAGAGGTCATACTGTCAAAAGTGTTTTGGCTGACCAGCGTAAACCTGGGATGTTCGCTTTTGAACAGACCTGCGCACTTCAGATGGTAGCTGTTAACAACATTGACGTACTCAAAACCAATTTCTTCGCTAAAAGACGGTAAACTGCCGGGTTCATTATACGCGTTGCGGACGTTGAGATACATTATGTCGCCTATTTTCATACTGCCGTACAACGTGTTGACCGGGTATAAAAATTCGTCGCCGGCAAGCTCCCGCGGGACTTCAGCCGGTTTCACAGCCTTCCCGTAGGCGTCGGTTATTAAGTCTTTAAAGCGCTCCGCTTCGTACGGTGCCACCGGATAACGGCCGAGATCGCCGCCGGACAGCAAAACACCGCCGGAACGGTATATCGCGTTCATTGTTGCGTTGTTGAACATGCGGAGGAACTGATCGGAGAAATAAAGTCCGCTTCCGGACGCCTCCCCGACTACGTCGAACGTCAGGGAAATGTACTCCGAGATCGCCCAATGGGATCTGTCCTTTATAAACACTTCGATTTTGGTCCCGGTTTTGACGTCCGGATCGCCGGAAAGGACCTCGTAAAAGCCCTCCGGCAGCCTTCCGTTTTTCAGATTTCCGGCCCGGGACACCCCCTGCAGGAACGGCGGATCGTCCGTGTTCGTGAACCTGACTTTAACGCTCAGCGTGAACGCGTCAGGATTTTCTTCCTTGTCGTAGTCCGGCAGATAGTCGCGGCTCTTGTACTTTTTGTAGTCGACGTCTTCCCTGTAGTAGTAGTTGACGTCGCAGACGTAGCCGTACTTCTCGACGCTGTCGACGTACTTGAGTCCTGATATCGCCCCGATTTCATCTTCCGTAAAAATCTCCTCCACATCTTTGGATATGACAAGCCGCCGCGGGTCTCCGTTCAGGAACGCCGAGGCGTCGTACACTCTCGAGGGGACGTCGTCGGTCGAGATCACGAAATTGCCTATAAATACGAAAGAAGCGATGCAGGTAAGAAGCAGGATGATTACCGAAAAAACGCAGAAAAGAGGCCTCGCTTTCATCGTAAGTCCCGCGACGTAGGACGACAGTTTAAGGTCCGGCGTCTTCTTTGCAGATGTGTCTTTTTCGCGTGCGTTTTCCGTGTTGTCTGATGCTGCAGGCCTTATTTTCCGGTCTGAAACGACCCTGCCCTCCGACATCACGATATGTCTGCTGATATGGTCCTCAACCTCGGAGTATTCGTGCGTGATGACAATGACGAGCCTGTCCTTTGAGGCTTCTTTAAGGAGTTTAATAACCTTTTCACTGTTATCTCTGTCGAGATTTCCGGTGGGCTCGTCGGCGATGAGTATTTTTGACGGTTTGGCGAGGGCTCTCGCAATGGCGAGGCGCTGCTTCTGTCCGCTGGAAAGTCTGGCGGCGCGTCTGCGCGCGTATTCCGACAGCTCGACTGTTTTAAGAATTTCGGCCGTCTTCTGCCTTGAAACTTCCTTGCTTGAGCCTGAAAGCAGAAGCGTGCTCTCCACGTTTTCGAAAACGGTATTGCCGGGAAGAATTCCGTAATCCTGCGAAATGTAGCTGACGGCGTCTCTGCGGTAACGCTCCCAGTCCGAGGCGTTGTAGTGCGACGTGGGCTGGCCGCAGAAATACAATTCGCCGCCTTCGTAAGGCAGCACGCCGCTCAGAACGTTCGCGAGCGTGGATTTTCCGCTGCCGTTCTCGCCCGTCACGGCGACGAATTCGCCTGCATCAAAAGACAGGCTGACGTCGGAAAGACCCATCACGACAGCGTTCTGTGAAGTATAGAATTTGGAGATGTTTTGAAGCTTAAGAACACTCATTTAACGGTTCTCCCCTTATTTAAACTCGGGCTTCGACGAGATCTTCGCCGGCAGCGCGTATTTCTTCGCGAATTTCCCGGTAAATTTCATCTCGCGGGCCCACAGCGCCTGATACCTGTACGGAAGCTTTTTGTTTATCGCGTTGCGGCCGTATTTTCCGTCTCCGGCTACCGGGTGGCCTAGGTGGGCCATGTGGGCCCTAATCTGGTGGGTTCTTCCTGTGACGAGCATGATGTCGCACAGCGTCGTATCCGAAACGGGGTCGTACGAAAGCGGTTTGACCTTCGTGATTATCTCGCGCGCCAGCTTTCGCGGCGTGTCGTAAATGTAGACCGTTCCCTTCTTAGCGTCCTTGAAATGGAACGCTTTTAAAGTCTTAAAGGTCTTTCCGTCCCCTAAAAGACCCGCGGGACGCCCCGCAAGCACCGCCGTGTAGGTCTTCGAGATTTCTCCGTCCTTCATCGCCTGCTCCGCGTCCGCCAGAGCCTGCGGGTTCTTCGCGAAAAGCACGATTCCCCCGGTGTTCCGGTCGAGCCGGTGGCAGAGCTCCGCGGACGGCGAAACCTCCCTTTTGACGGCCTCCAGCAGCGAATCCGCGTCTCCCGTGTCGGGAACGCACACGAACCCCTGCTCCTTTTCGACGGCTATGAAATTATCGTCTTCGTACAGTACCTTAAACATAAACCCTGAACGGATTTCCGTCCTCTTAATTCACAAAATCCACCGCGTTGCCGCGATGGATTCTGCAAGAGTATATCCGTGAGGCATCAGCCTACGTCGGAAGTCTCCCAGCCCTTCTTTCTGAAGTCGCCGATCGTCTCGTAGTAAGCGTTATAGTATTTGTCGTAGAGCTCAGCCTTGGCTTCGAACGTTACGATGAAGTACTCAACGCCCTGCATGACTATGTTGTAAACACCGCGCCAGTTTTCACCGTCTTTGGTAAACGTGTAGGCAACTGTCGAGAACTGGAGTTTACTGTACCTTGCGGTAAAGATTTCGGGGTCGCCCTTCTCGAGGAATGTCTCACGGGGAGATCCGTTGTAATGCTTGTTGTTGAAGTAGAACTTGGACTCGGGATCCTGGAGCCATTTTACAACGTCGTTTCTGGACGTCGTCATCGTGATGCCTTCGCCGTTGTGGAAGTATACGCAATACTCAACACCGTCGACAAGCTTCTGAACCTTGGTCTCGTTGCCGTCAGCGTCGGTAATGACCTCTTCCTCTACGGTAACGTTGCCGTCTTCGTCGATTGTGGAGACCAGCGGAGCCATAACGAGAATAAGACCGGTTTCCCTGTCAAGAATTCTCTTGTCGGCATCCATACGGGTAATCGTCCAGTCAGGTCTGTAGCCCTGCTGGAAATAGTAACGATAATTCTCATACTGATTAGGAAGAACACCGTTTTCATCGATAAAATGAATCTCCCGTTCGCAGCCGAAAAGAGCAACAGCAAAGCACACAACAAGCAGAGACGCAACAACAATACTGATAAGTTTTTTAAGTTGCACTGTAAATCCCTCCGTTAAAGAAAATTAGAGCAAACTTCCGTCCCCCGCATTTCGTTGCGAAGCGTCGAAGTCACCTCATGATATGTTATTTTACCAATATAATTCTTGAATTGCAACACTTTTTTTGCGATAAAAGCGTATTCAATCTTATTTTAAACTCTCTCACGCCCGGTTGGCGGCCGTTTACGCCTCTCCCGCGGATTTTCTGACCGCCTCGGCGCCGTGGTAGCGCGCGGTCACGTACAGAATCAGGAAGATTATCATGTATGCGATGAGGCGCCTGTCGACGATGCCGAGAATGAGATTCACCGCGTATTTCATCACCGACAGAAGGTTCTGCTCGCGGGCGATGTTCTCGGTGCCGTCGTAGTATTTCAGCGAGTATTTGACGGTTCCCGAGGTGTCTGAAATGCCGTCGTAGCAGAAATAGCGGCCGTCGGAGGCGGTTCCCGGATAGCAGTAGAAGTCGGAAGGCATGTAGATCTTCGCCGACCCGGACGCGCTCATGTCGTGGTAGAGCCTGTAGCAGCTCACGCAGTACTTGTCCGAAGAGGCCGACGCAGCGACCTTCGAAACCATCGTGGCGATCGCGTTCTTCCCGTCTTCCTCCTCAAGCGCAATGCCCTCCGGCAGGAACGTCACGTCGCTTATTCCGAACGACGAGTCGTCTGAAAGAGGCGTGTTGATGAGTCCGAGCGAGCCGTTCGCGGGGTTTATCTCGCAGAGGAAGAACGTGCACCACGGGTCGGAATAGTAGTCCGACGACAGAAGCACGGCGCCGAATTCACGTTCGGTGGAAATCGCCTTCTCTGAGACCGCGGTGAACTTCACGGCCTGGTCCTCGTCTGTCGTGTCCGGGAAAAACATCTCCGCGTACGCCTGGCTGTTGAACCTGCGGCCGTACATATACGTTTTCCCGTCGCGCGCCTTCGCGAACCCGTCGATTCTAAAGCCCGAAAGGTCCTCGGAGACCGTTATGTTGAACAGCTGCCTGCCGTCTTCCGTGAACGCGATGACGACCGGGAGCTTGCCGTCGCCGCCGCTGATAGTTCCGTTCATGAAGAACACGCCTCCCGCGGAAGAGACGCCCTTCACCGACACGTCCTCGGAGAGCGCCTTCTCGAAGAGCAGACTGCCGTCAATGTCCCTGACCGACACCCGGTTGCCGCCCGCCACCGAAGCCGCGAAAACGCCGCTGCTGTAGATTCCGGCAAAGTACGACACAGATTCCGTCTCATCCTCAGCGGGTGAAAGACTGATCGAGCCGTCGAGTTTTCCCTCATTTACCGCGTAGACCTCCGCGCGGCTCTCGTTGTTGACGAGAAGCAGCACCGTGATTCTGCCGTCAGAGCAGCTTTTCGCAAGTCTGAAATCGCGCTCCATCGAGAGGCCGGCGGCGTCGATGAACTTTCCTTCCTCGTCGTACATTTTCACGTACACGGAAGGATTGCTGAGTATGTCGTCGCCCTGCAGGAACGTTCCGACCACGTTCAGCTTGCCGTCGTTCATCGGGTAGATCGCGTCCACCGTCATCGAAGACATGAACATGTCGTTAGGGTCTGCCTTGTAGAACGAGTTGACGTAGCGGACGGAGAAAAGATAGACCGCGCTCACGGCCAGAACGAAAACAAGCACGATTATGAGTATTCTGAGCACAACGTTGATACCGCGTTCCAAACTCCGGTTCACCTCCGTCCTTCCTTCACTGTCATTTAAATGGATTTGTTAACGCCCCTCGTCCGGTTCAGCCGGTTCGGTAAAAGCCGCCGGGCGTGTGTTTTATTTAAGTTTTTCGATCTTGACGTACTTGGAAAGTCCGCTGCCGTCCTCGACCTCGCGCTTGATCACCACGCGGCGGATCTTGATGCCGTTGGAGAGCGGCAGGTCCTCTTTGGTGATCAGGCAGTAGTTGAGTTTCTTGTAGACGGGAAGCTCCGCGTTCCTGGCGGCGATCTCCTTCCTGAGCTTCTCGGTGAGCTCGGGGTCGTCCACGTAGGCGGGTTCGGTCTGGCACACGATGACGATGTCCTCATAAACGCTTCCGCCGCCCTTGTTGATGCCGAGCACCGTGAACGCCTTGACGCCTTCAATGTTCAGGAACGAGTCCTCGAGTTCGTCGGGATATACATTTTCGCCGGACTCGTTGACGACGACCTCCTTGAGCCTTCCCTCGATGTAGAGAGCGCCCTTCTCGAGCCTTCCTATGTCGCCGGATCTGAACCAGCCGTCCTCGTCCGTTGCCGCCGGCGCGTGCTTGCCGTTTTTGAGCATGCCGCTGTGGATCGAACCGCCGCGCATCACAAGCTCGCCCGCGGACTGATCGTTGTCGTTAAAAGGCACGATCTTGTATTCCATGGAAACGACCGGAACGCCGACGACGCCCTGAAGCCTGTATTTGATCTTCCTGCGGCGCTCCATGGAGGAGATGCCGACCTCGGTCATGCCGAAGCCGCACAGCGTGTAGTAGCCGATGCCGTTGATGATCTTCAGAGACTCGGGAAGCACGTGACCGCCGCCGCAGATGATGCACTGGATGTCCCTGCCCGCGAGTTCTTTAAGAACCGTTTTGTTGAAAAGCGCCTTCGCGACCGCGATACCGAAATCGGGGCCGATCCTCTGCGCGAAAATGCTCAGGTTCAGCATGAAGTTGAACATGAACTGCTTGAATTTGGATTGCTTCGAGAGCTTGCCCTTGATGCCCTTCGCGATGTTGTTGACGAGCAGCGGCACTGCGAGAATGTGGGTGACCCGGTGGTCGCGGCACGTCTGCAGAAGGACGGAAGGCGCCATTCTGTCGGGAAGCACCTGTGATGCGCCGAAAAAGCTGTACCAGAGGTAGTTCGCCATGAAACCGAAAATGTGGTTGAGGGGCAGGAAGCAGAGCATTCTCTTTTCCCTGTCGTCGCAAATGTTCTTGTCGGCTCTGATGATTGGGCCGGCGTTCATGACCTGGTTGAATATCGCCTCGTCGTTGTAGATGAAAATCTTGGCGGTGCTGGTGGTGCCGGAGGTGCAGAGCGCGACCTCGTTGCCCCACTCGTAGGAGTCGATGCGCTCAATCGCGGTTTTGGACGTTCTGTCTGCGTTCACGGCGATCTCGAGGATTTGCCTCTTGTCGAGCTTGATGATATCGGACGCCGCGATAGTCAGGCAGTTTTCGTACTGATGACCGTCGTTCGTTATGATGGCCACTGCGCCGCCCTCGTCGATAAAATACTGAGTCAGCTTTTCGTCGTGGCGCGCGTCAATAAGGAACGGGCAGCAGCCCGCCATCAGAATGCCCCAGAATATCTCGAACCACTCAGGGCAGTTCGCGAGCTTGAAGCAGACAAAGCCCTTCGGGACGCCCTGCATCTTTTCGAGGATCCTGTCCGCGCAGTATCCGCTCACGAGTTCGACGTCAGTGAAGCTGAGCTTTTTGATCTGTCCGTCAAGCTTGTACTCGACCGCCGGCATGTCTTTGTGGGTGGAATAGACCTTAAAAATGCCTTTGTACGTATGCTCGCCGTTTTTGAGCATGTCGATACAGTTGAAACAATACTTGTCCATTTATAATTTATCTCCTTGAAAATGAGGTTTCTCCAAAAATATCATTCGCGCGTGTAGCCCGCCTCCGCAAGCAGCTTTTCCGTGAGCGGCTTCATGACCGCCTCTTCCTCGGGCGTCTCGTGGTCGTAACCCATCAGATGCAGGAATCCGTGGCACAGCAGGAACGCCAGCTCGCGCTTCTCGGAGTGACCGTACTCCTTCGCCTGCTCGCGCACTTTTTCGACGGAAACCACCAGCTCGCCCAGCATTATCGCGCCGTTTTCGGGATTCAGGTCGTACTCGTCGAAAATGCCGTCGCCCTCGTTCATGTCAAGGAACGGGAACGAAAGAACGTCTGTCGCGCGGTCAGTTCCCCGCTCCTCGCGGTTGATGTCGCGGATCATGCCGTTGTCCACAAAATAGACGTTGACGGTGGTCCCGGTGTCCGCCGCGAACTCGGGAAAATTCTTCTCTGCCTTGGTCAGAATGTCGTCGGCGACCGCGCAATACTCAAGCAGCTCGGCGTCGGAAAGCAGTCCCCGCACCGGCTCTTTGGAAGCCGCGTCGAGATCGTCTCTTGTCTCCGCCGTGCTTACCGCGGGCGAGAACAAATACTCAGCAATCATTTTTTAATTTCCTTTTCCTCGTATTTTTCGTACGCTTTTATAATCTTTTTCACAAGCTCGTGCCTCACGACGTCTCTCTCGGTGAAGTTGACAAACGCGATTCCTTCTATGCCGTCGAGAATGTTCTTCGCGCTCTTGAGGCCCGAAGCGGTGTCGCGGGGCAGGTCTATCTGCGTTACGTCGCCGTTCACGACCGCCCTGGAGCCGTTGCCGATTCTCGTCAGGAACATCTTGAGCTGCTCGCGGGTCGTGTTCTGCGCCTCGTCGAGAATGATGAACGCGCTGTCGAGCGTGCGGCCTCTCATATAAGCCAGCGGCGCGATCTCGATTATGCCCTTCTCCAGCTTTTTCTGGAACGAGTCGAAGCCCATAATGTCGAAAAGCGCGTCGTAGAGCGGCCTCAGGTACGGGTCGACTTTGTTCTGCAGGTCACCCGGCAGGAATCCGAGCTTTTCGCCCGCCTCTACGGCCGGCCTTGTGAGTATAATGCGTGAAACTTGATTCTTCCTTAATTCCGAAACCGCCTCAGCCACCGCCAGGAAAGTCTTTCCTGTTCCCGCGGGACCGATTCCGAAGGTCACCGTGTTCGACACGATCGCGTCCACGTACGCCTTCTGGCCGGCGGTTTTGGGCTTGATCGGAGTGCCCTTCGCGTTAAGGCAGACGCAGTCCGTGAGGATGGTTCCCGGTGCCGGCGCCCTGCCGACGCTCTCCATGTCGCAGTAGTAGGCCGCCAGCTGCCTCGTGACGATCTCGCCCGCCTTGGCCGCCTCGGCCACGTTTCTGATGACGTTGATCGAGTGCCTGACCGCCGCCTCGTTGTCGCCCTCGACGGTGATTATTCCGTCGCCGAGAATCACGCTGGTCATGAACGCGTCCTCAACGATCGCCATGTTTTCGTCGTTTCTGCCGAAAATGTTCTTTAAATCTTCAAGTGATCCGTCAAAAATGTAATTCTGAGTCGTCAAACGAAAATTCCCTTCCCGCGCGCTTAAAAAGCCCTACCCGCTGTATTTGATCGCGAATCCGCTCCGCCCTGCGCGCATCTTTTATAATTCCGGCCGTTTCGGCCTCAACTTATATTCTACAACAACCCCGATTCATTTTCAAGCGTTTTGAACGTGTCCGCGCGTGCCGTGCGTGCGCGTGAAGCCCTTCGTATTTCATTCCTCATTCCCTTGACATCCCTTCGTTCCGGTGCTATCATCCCGCGTGCGGTCAGACTTCTTAACCCTGCCGCGTCACGGAGCGGAAATGGACATCAAATCTAAATCGTATTCTGCATATCAAAAGGGGCTCATTTTTCTCTGCTGGGCGATCTATACCGTCTCGTATTTCGGCAGGCTCAGCTTCAGTTCCAACATCACGAACATAATGGAATCGTACGGGGTGACGCACGCCGAGGCCGGGCTTGTGACCACCTTCTTTTTCTTTGCCTACGGAGCCGGCCAGTTCGTGAACGGTCTCCTCTGCAAGCACTACAACAAGACGGTCCTGTTCCCCGCCGCGCTGACGGTTTCCGCGGCAATTAACGTCGCGGTTTTCGCGGGTCTTCCGTTCAGTCTTATCAAGTATTTCTGGTTCGTGAACGGCTGTTCGCAGTCCGTGCTTTGGAGCTCGCTCATTCTGATTCTCGGCGAGAATCTCGACAGGAAGCACACCGACATCTCGGTGGCGGTGCTTGGAACTACCACTTCGATAGGAACGTTTTTGTCCTATTTTTCGGGATTTACGTTCACCCGCTGGGGCAATTATAAAATAGTGTTTCCGGTGGCCGCGGCGGTGATGATTCTGATGGCGGCGATGTGGCTCGTGTTCTACCCGCGGCTTATCAGGAATATAAATGCGTCAAAACCGCTCGCGCCGGAACCGTCCGCTCAACAGGAGATTTCAGGTGAAAAACCGGACTCTCAGGAACAGCGCGAAAACGTCTCAAAGCTCGCAGGAAGAGCCGCAATAGTAACGGTTGCGGTCTTCGCGTTCTTCTCGATTGTCTGCAACTTCCTGAAGGACGGCCTCCAGACCTGGGTCCCCGCGATCCTCAAGGAAACCTACCACATGGACGACAGCATCTCGATTCTGCTGACGCTCGTGCTTCCGGGCATTTCAGCTTTCTGCGGACTCGTCACCCTCGCCGTCTCAAAGGTAATCAAAAGCTTCCCGCTGCTGGCGGCGGCCATGTTCGGCGTGTCTGCCCTCTGCGCGCTGGTCCTGAGGTTAACGCTCGGCGTCTCCTTTATTGCGGCGCTCGTATTTTTCGCAATCATTTCGCTTCTCGCCCACTGCATAAACTCGGTTTCGACCAACCTGCTGCCTCTTCGCGTGCGCGGCTCACTGAACCCCGGAACCGTCTCTGGAATCCTGAACGGCAGCTGCTACGTCGGCTCCACGATCAGCGCGTACGGCCTGGGCCTCATTGCGGACAACGCCGGTTGGGACACCGTTTTCAGCGTATTTTTAATCTCCGCGGCGGTCGCCTCGCTGACCGGACTCGTGTTCTTTTTCGTCGAAAACGCAAGATCGCGGAAGAATTCAGGGTAGTTCTTTGTAAAACTGCCGGATTATTTAACAAAAAGCGTTTTACTATCCCGTTTCAATGCGATATAATCATGAATTGAGCTCAAAGCTTTAATTATCCTTAACGGAGTGTACAAATGAGAGAATTTTTCGGAATCGGCGGTTACATGCGCGAACCTGAGGGCTACCTGTCCCCCGCGCATCTTATTTTTGTGTCTTCGCTCATGCTCGTCATGCTGGCGGCGGCGATTATTTTGGGTCTTGTCTACCGCAAAAAGAGTGAAAAAGAAAAACTGAAAGTCATCGCAGTCGCGGCGATTCTCATGGACTCGATCGAGCTGTTCAAAATCGTTTTCGTGTGCTGGCGCGAACACAACTTCTCGCATATTCTCATCGTGCTGCCCCTGTTCCTGTGCAGCATTCCGCTGTTCACGCTTCCGCTGGCGGCGTTCGGGAAAGGCAGACTCCGCGAGGCGTCGCTTGACTTCACGTTCATTTTCGGTCTTCTGATCGCCTTCCTGGGAACCTACGGCGCCGGCCAGAACTACTCGGTCTACCCCGTGCTCGGTTTCGACAACGTCGTCTCGGGAATCACCCACGCAATCTCCGGTTTCGCGGCGCTCTACATCGCGGTCTCCGGCCTGCTCAGCATGAAGAAAGAGAACATCGGCATCTCGTTCGGAATCCTCTGCGGCTTCTGCGTGGCGGCGTACGTGGCTGACATCCTGATTCCTTACAACTATATGTTCCTGATGCGCGGCGACGGCACCCCCTACGACATTTTCTACAACCTCGTGAACGGCAACAAGATCCTCTACCCGCTGATCGTCGTCTTCCTGTTCCTGCTCTACATCTCCTGCTTCTACGCGGTATTTTTCCTGATACGGAAAAACAGGCAGAAAAAGAAGAACGCGGCGTAACCCGGTTCTTTATAATATACAAAACACCGCGGCACTTCATTTCAAAGCTCCGCGGTGCTTTTTTATATTCCGGAAAGTGATTATTTGATAAAATCGAGAATGTCCGCCGTGACCTCGGGGGCCGCGGAGTCGTTCAGCACCTCGTGCCTGTTGTCCTCATAGAGCTTCATTTTGACGTTCTTGCCGGCCGCCTGCAGGTTGTCCCTGACCTTGATGACGCCCTTGCCGTAGTCTCCCACCGGGTCGTCGCTTCCCGACACCAGGAACACCGGAATGTCCTCCGGGAACTCCCTGAACCACTTCTTGGAGTTGCAGTTTTTGGTGAGCTGCATAAGGTCGGAGAGCGCCGACACCGTGAACCGGAAGCTGCAGTGGGTGTCGTTCTTGTACATGTTGCGGATGGCTCTGTCCTTGGAAAGCCAGGAACGCCTGTCGTTTTCCTCCTTGAAATGGCTGTTGTAGCTGCCGAAGGCGAGGAACTCCAGGAACGTCGAGTAGGCCTTCTCGCCCTTAAAGAACTTCGTTATTTTAGTCAGGAAGAGGCCGATTCCCGCCGCGGGGTTGGGACCGCCGGTGCCCATCACAATGAGCTTTTCGGGCTTCGAATAATTTGCGGTTCCGATGTAGTTCGACGCCGCCAGCCTGACAATGAACGAGCCCATGCTGTGGCCCATCAGGTAGTAAGGAAGGTCCCTGCCGTACTCGTCCCTGACCGCGTTCGCGAATACTCCGACGTCCTCCACCAGCCTCTTCCAGCCGTCCTTGTGGGCGATGAAGCCGTACTCGCTCTCGTCATTCACGGTGTAGCCGTGGCCCAGGTGGTCGTAGCCGAACACGAGATACCCCTCGTCCCGCAATCTTCTCATGAAAAAGTCGTAACGGACCGTATACTCCGACATGCCGTGAACGACCTGGTAGATGCCCTTCGGCCTGCCTTCGGGAACGTAAACGCGCCCCGCCAGCATGTGAACGCCGTCAGACGATAACACTTTTTTCTCGATAAAACCCTGCGCCTCTGCCATAATACACTCCTTTATTTCTCATTTCCGATTTCAAATTTAAACTCGCGGCAAGCTCTTACTGCCTCTTTCCATCCAGCGGTAAGTTTCCGCCGCTCGGCCTCGCTCATTGTAGGCACGAATTCCCGCTCGGCTGCCACCTTTACCGCCACGTCGCGCCTCGTCTGCCACATTCCCGCAGTAAGCCCCGCGAGGAACGCCGCACCCAAAGCGGTCGCCTCGTTGTTGGCCGGCTTCGCGACCTTCACGCAGGAAATGTCCGCCTGGAATCTGAGCAGGAACTTGTTCGCGGCCGCTCCGCCGTCCACCTTCAAAGTGAGCGGCCTCTGCCCCATGTCGCCCGCGATCGACTGAACGAGATCGTCCGTCTGGAACGCGATCGCCTCAAGAGCCGCGCGAACGATCTCCGCTTTTCCTGTAGCCCCGGTGATTCCGAAAAGGCTCCCGCGAGCGTCCATGTCCCAGTAAGGCGCGCCGAGACCCGCAAGCGCCGGAACCACGTAAAGTCCCTTCGAAGAGCCCGCTTTTTCGGCGATTTCCTCAGTTTCGGAGGCGTTTTTGATGACTCCCAGGTTGTCGCGGAGCCACTTCACGATCGCGCCGCCGGTGAAAACGCTGCCCTCGAGGGCGTACTGCGGCTCCTCGCCTTCCAGCGTCGCGGCAACGGTTGTGACCAGACCGTTCGTGCTCCTGACAGGAACGTTCCCCGTGTTGGCGAGCAGGAAGCAGCCCGTTCCGTACGTATTTTTCATCTCACCGGGATACCAGCAGCACTGGCCGAAAAGCGCCGCCTGCTGGTCGCCGGCGATACCCGCCACCGGAATTTTGACGCCGGCGACGTCCGCGATACCGTAAAGCGTTCCCGAAGCCTTGACCTCGGGCATCATCGACGCCGGGATCCCGAAAAGCTCAAGCAGGTCCTCGTCCCACTTAAGTGTGTGGATGTTGAAGAGCATCGTGCGCGACGCGTTGGTCATGTCTGTCGCGTGAACCTTCCCGCCCGTGAGCTTCCAGAGGAGCCACGTGTCGACGGTTCCGAACAGAAGGTCGCCGTTTTCGGCAGCCTCCCGCGCCCCTTTTACGTTGTCGAGGATCCACTTTATCTTGGTCGCGCTGAAATACGCGTCGAGCCTGAGGCCTGTTTTAGCCGATATCATCTCACCAAAGCCCTTGATTTCAAGCTCCTCGCAAAGCTGGGACGTGCGCCTGCACTGCCAGACGATCGCGTTAAAAACCGGCTTCCCGGTGTGCTTGTTCCAGACGACCGTTGTCTCGCGCTGGTTCGTGATACCGATCGCGGTGATGTCCGCCGCTGTCGCTCCGGCATTGTGCATTGCCTCCTGCGCCACGGAGAGCATACTCTTCCAGATTTCCTCCGCGTCATGCTCGACCCAGCCGGGTTTCGGGAAGATCTGCCGGAATTCTTTCTGGGCAACGGAACAGATGTTTCCAGCCTTGTCAAAGAGGATACAACGTGAACTGGTTGTCCCCTGGTCAAGCGACATAATGTACTGCATAGTAACCCTCCATATCAGTTTTCTATTTTAAATGAATACATTATTTTTTATTAAGAGTGAGAGTGGCGTGAGCCAGAAGGTACTCATACATCGGCATAAGTTTCGTATAGGCATCACACAGGATTTGCGGAAATTCCGAAGAAAGCAACACACCGCCGAAATCTTCCTCATGGAATACATAGATTGATTTGCGGTTATACCAGGCATTTACAATTTCGCCCATTTCTCCCTTAGGGCGTTTGTAAAAAGGACCGCCGAGCTTCAGATCCTTACTTTCAGCCACCTGGGAGGCGAGCCGTTTAAATGCTGCCGGGTTGGCATCGATACTATTTCTAAACAGCTCCATCTGTTCAGCGCGAGGGCACCAGAAACCCATTCCATAAGAAAAGACCGCCGGCTCTATCTCAAAATAAAAAGAAGGACCTCCCGGGACGTTGGGATTTTCGATTGAAAACCAGAGGTTTTCTTTCAGCGGGCCTCGCCCATATAGCCGCCTGGCATCCCGCCAGATTCTTGACACATGCACTTCAGCTTCCAACAACGGAAAACGCCGAAGCAGAAGAGCATAGGTTTCCGCAGCAAGCTCTTTCATCGGCGTGCCGATCAACGTGTCAAAACGCTCCTTATGGGCATAAAACCATTCCCGTTCGTTGTGGAAGCACAGTTCCCAGAAAAAATCACCGGCTTCCGTCTGAAATCCCTGAAACATCGTTTCCCTTTCTGTATCATCTGTTTTCAAATACTATTATTTGAAAATGATTCTAACATCAATTCATACTTTTTTCAAGGAAAGGTAAAAATCTTTCAAAAAATCTGTTGACAAACGGTTCTTCGTGTGCTACTGTATTAGTCGCTTAATACAGTAGCACAGTTTGTGAGGTGAAATATGGACTTTAAACTGAAAGATGCACGGCCGATCTGGCAGCAACTGGCCGATCAGATGACTGAAAGCATTGTAACCGGCGAATATCCTCCGGGTGAACGTTTTCCCTCTGTGCGTGAACTGGCTTTACAGGCCGATGTAAATCCCAACACCATGCAGAGAGCGTTGGCCAGGCTTGAAGAAAACGGCTTGCTTATAACCTCCCGCACAGCAGGACGAAACGTTACGGAGGACGAAGAAACACTTCGGACAGTCAAAAAGCAACTCGCTGAAAAAAGAGTTGCCGAATACCTGGAAGACATGGAAAAGCTCGGCTTCAGCAGCGGAATGGCTGCGGATTATGCCAGGCAGTTTCAGAAAGGACAGAAATCATGAATACGAATGAAATCATCC
>JAEEGI010017413.1_pt1 | contig 14743 bp, 10 predicted proteins | sample 8958751 | NCBI WGS metagenome assembly JAEEGI01 (sample SAMN16246545, study PRJNA631951) | gut metagenome | biome: gut microbiome; feature: rumen; material: KS-attached | host: Bos | place: Iran: Karaj | collected 2018-10
GGTGGAGGTGATGAGCTCCTCGTCGAAGTCACCTGCGCGCAGCTTGGCCATTTCCTCGAGGGCGAGGTCCTTCACCTGATCCAGGGTCTGCCCCTGCTTGGGCATACCCATTGCCATGAAGAAGCTGTAGTCGGGCTGGGTGTTGACGCCGGCAAAGAGGTACATAGCCTTCTGCTGCTGGTTCACGTCGAGGTCGATGAGGCCGGCCTGGCCGTTTGAGAGGATGCTGGATGCAATCTCGGAGACAGCTGTGGTCTTGAGGTCGGGAGCGCCGGGAAGCCTCCATCCCATGGCGAACATCTCGGCGTTGAGGCCGACAACCTCCTTCACGATGGGTTCGGTGATGGGCTCTTCGGGTTCAAACTCGAGCTTGGGGATGTCCGGATTGGGCTCCCAGTCGCCGAAGTACTTCTTTATTATCTTTACCATCTCCTTGGGGTTGAAGTCGCCGGAGAGGCAGATGGCGATGTTGTTCGGACGGTAGAAGGTGTTGAAGGTGCGCTTGATATTGACGATGGAGGGGTTCTTCAGCTGCTCCTGCGTGCCCAGGACTGTCTGGGTGCCGTAGGGATGATGAGGGAACAGGCCCTTGTAGAGGTTCTCGTACATCTTGCGGCCGTCGTTGGTGAGGCTCATGTTGTACTCCTCGTACACTGCCTCGAGTTCGGTGTGGAAACCCCGGATGACATTGTGACGGAAGCGGTCTGCCTGTATCTTCGCCCAGTTTTCCACCTGGTTGGAGGGGATGTCCTCGGTGTAGACGGTTTCGTCGTAGGAGGTCCAGGCGTTGGTGCCGCGGCTGCCGATCATGCTCATCATCTTGTCGTACTCGTTGGGAATGGCGATCTGGGATGCCAGGTAGCTGACGGAGTCGATCTTGTGATAGTGCGCTTTGCGGGCGGCGGGGTCGGTGATGGTGCGATATTCTTCGAAGAGCTGCTCTATCTGGTCCAGATAGGGTTTTTCTTCTTCGTAGTTCTGGGTGCCGAACTGCTCGGAACCCTTGAACATGAGGTGCTCGAAATAGTGGGCAAGGCCGGTGGTTTCCTTAGGGTCGTTCTTGCCACCTACGCGAACTGCGATGAAGGTCTGGATACGGGGCTCTTCTTTGTTGACGGTCATGTAGATCTTCAGACCGTTGTCCAAGGTGTAGATCTTGGAATGCATGGGGTCTCCCGCCACTTTTTCGTACTTGCAGCAGGATGCGGCAGCCATGATGGCCAGTGCCGCGATGAGTAGTGATTTGATGATTCTCATGAGTTTTGTTAATAATAAGTGGTACAAATGTAAGAAAAAATGCATACATTTGCCGTTGAAGTTTTTCATAGTTTAAGTTTAGGTTAAGTAGCGGGGTGCTCGCAGTGATGCGGGTCCCCGTGAATTTTTTTTAAGTTCGCGTATACGGAAACTTAAAAAATCGTCTTTTTTGATAAGTTTGAGGGGGTATCCTTAAGTTTCCTTTGTATATTATTGCAGGAAAAAATGCCTTATGAAAACAAAAGTGCTTTTTCCTGTTCTTCGCGCACTTCTTGCGCTTGCCGGCTTATCTGGTGTCTCCTCGTGCCTGGTGCCAGTACCAGCTGATGTCGAGCCAGCCGTGCTTCGGCTCGGATTAGCTGAAACCCGCACGACCGCCGACCCTTTCGACATCGGCGACTACATTCTCTCATTGACATCTTCCAATGGGAAAACCGTTTTCCGTGGCCTGTGGGGGAATCGGCCGGACGAGTTCGAACTGGCCCCTGATACATATGCCATCTCCATGCTGTCGAGCACCTTTAAAGAGCCATCTTACGATTGCCCGCAGTTCGGAGATACCCGTAGCATAACCCTTTCCGAAGGGCAGGTGGCGGATGTGGAACTTGTTGTAACACAGCTGAATTCCGGCTTGCGTTTGAAGCTGGACGAGAAGTTCGTCGCCACCTATAAAGAAGCGGCCCTGTTCCTTCGGAGTTCGGCCGGCACTTTGGCCTTCGGCTTTGGAGAAACCCGCACCGCTTTCTTTCAGCCGGGGCGGGTGGCCATACTGCTCAATGATGGGGGGAAAACCGCGACGGTGCATAGCCTGGAACTGCGTCCGGGGGAAATCATGACACTGCGGCTGAGCATAGCGGAAAGCATGCCCAAGGCTGTGATGGTGACCGCGGTGAACGTGGCGGTGCGGGTAGACACCGTGCGGCTGTGGTCATCTGCCGAAATCGACTGGGGTGGAAGTTCTACGGGGATTGACGATCCCGTGCCGATGGTGCCGGATGCCGTCAGCGTGAGCACGGCACGCGGAATGGCCGGCTCGAAGGACGTGTGGGTGTGCGGATATATCGTAGGTGGGGATTTGAGTTCGAAATCGTGCTCGTTCGAGGGACCTTTCAGTTCGCGGACGAACCTGGTGCTGGCCGACGTGCCCGCATGCGCGGAGCGTGATCGCTGCCTAAGCGTGCAGCTCTCCGCCGGTGACATACGAAACGCGCTTAATCTGGTGGATAACCCCTCGCTTCTCGGCCGCCAGGTCTGGCTCCGCGGGGACGTGGTCGAATCCTACTTCAAACTTCCCGGCCTGCAGAACCTCTCCGATTACCGGCTCTGACCATCGCCCCTCGTTAAACGAGGCTTGAGAATGTTCTGAGCCCCTAAACGATAGTATCCTGCAAAAAAAAGACCCGGATCCGGGTCTTTTTTTTGAGCAGGATAAGGGAGTCGAACCCTCCTCCTTGGCTTGGGAAGCCAATGCACTACCGATGTGCTAATCCTGCAAATGCAATCTGCGACTGCAAAAGTGTCTGCAAACATAGGCAAAATTTTTGTAATCGCCAATATTATACTTAAATTTGCAGACTACACTTATTTTATAAAAATGGCATTAGCAGACATTATCAAAGCATTGTTCGGTTCCAAGGCCGACCGCGACTACAAGGCGGTCAAACCGACGCTGAACAAAATACTTGCAGCATACGACCAGATTGACAAATTGTCAGCGGATGAGCTTCGCGCACATTCCGCAAAACTCCGCGAACATCTCCGTGAGGTTGAAAAGCCTTTCGAAGACCGCATCGCCGAGATTAAGCTCGAGCTGGACAAGGATATCCCGGTTTCCGAAAAGGAAAAACTCGCCACGGAGTCCGACAAACTTGTAAAGGATGAAGACGAGGCCATCGAGAAGGCCCTCACGGAAATCCTCCCCGAAGCATTTGCAATCGTAAAGTCCACCGCACGCCGGCTTGCGCAGAATGAGACCATTACGGTCACTGCGAACGACTTCGACCGCACCCTTGCCGCAACCCACGATTTCGTGACCATCGAAGGCGACAAAGCCGTCTACCACAACAAATGGGTGGCCGGCGGCAACGAGATCACCTGGGACATGGTGCACTACGACGTGCAGCTCATCGGCGGTATCGCCCTTCATGAAGGCAAGATCGCGGAAATGGCCACCGGTGAAGGTAAGACCCTTGTGGCAACCCTGCCCGTGTTCCTCAACGCGCTTGCCGGCAAGGGCGTGCACGTGGTCACCGTCAACGACTACCTCTCCAAACGAGACTCCGAGTGGATGGGGCCCCTCTACATGTTCCATGGCCTGAGCGTGGACTGCATAGACAAGCATCAGCCCAACTCCGATGCACGCCGCAATGCTTACGAGTGCGACATCACTTTCGGTACCAACAACGAATTCGGCTTCGACTACCTGCGCGACAACATGGCCATCAACTCCGACGACCTGGTGCAGCGCAAGCATCACTATGCCATCGTGGACGAGGTTGACTCGGTTCTCATCGACGACGCCCGTACCCCTCTCATCATTTCCGGCCCGGTCGCGAAGGCGGAGGATGACGGCCAGTACATGGAGTTCCGTCCTTTCGTGGAGCGGCTCTATCAGGCCCAGCGTTCGCTGGTGAACCAGGTGCTGAACGATGCCAAGAAGGCAATCGCCGCGGGCGACGAGCAGGAAGGCGGAAAGCTGCTCCTGCGTGCCCACAAGGGACTTCCGAAGTATTCCCCGCTCATCAAGTTCCTGAGCGAGCAGGGCATGAAGGTCCTCCTCCAGAAGGCGGAGAACTACTACATGCAGGACAATGAACGCGAGATGCCCGTGGTCACCGATCCGCTGTACTTCGTAATCAACGAGCAACTCCATTCGGTAGATATGACCGACAAGGGCCACGAGGTGCTGGCGAACGCCGTGGGCAACGAGGACTTCTTCGTCATCCCCGACGTCGGCAGCCGCATCGCGGAGATCCAGAAGGATGAAACCCTCAACCTGGAGCAGAAGCAGCAGAAGAAGGATGAGTTGATGGAGGATTTCTCCCTCAAGAGCGAGCGTATCCACACAGTGAACCAGCTGCTGAAGGCCTACACGATGTTCGAGAAGGATGTAGACTACATCATCGTGGACGGCAAGATCAAGATCGTGGACGAGCAGACCGGCCGCGTGATGGAAGGACGCCGCTGGAGCGACGGACTGCATCAGGCCGTGGAGGCCAAGGAGAATGTGAAAGTGGAGGCGGCCACCCAGACCTTCGCCACCATCACCCTCCAGAACTACTTCCGCATGTACCACAAGCTGTCCGGCATGACCGGTACGGCAGAAACGGAGGCAGGTGAGTTCTGGAGCATCTACAAGTTAGACGTGATGGTCATCCCCACCAACCGCCCCGTCATCCGCGACGACCAGGACGACCTCATCTACAAGACCAAGAAAGCCAAGTACGCCGCCGTTATCCAGCGCATTGTGGAACTCTCGTCCGAGGGCAGGCCGGTGCTCGTGGGTACCACCGACGTGGAGACTTCCGAGCTGTTGAGCCGCATGCTCAAGATGCGTGGCATCCGTCATAACGTGCTGAATGCCAAGGAGAACGCAAGGGAGGCGGAGATCGTAGCCCAGGCCGGACAGAGCAGCACGGTCACCATCGCCACCAACATGGCCGGCCGTGGTACCGATATCAAGCTCTCGCCCGAAGTGAAGGCTGCGGGAGGTCTCGCCATCATCGGCACCGAGCGCCACGACAGCCGCCGCGTCGACCGCCAGCTCCGCGGCCGAAGCGGACGTCAGGGCGACCCGGGATCTTCCGTGTTCTACATTTCCTTGGAAGACAAGCTGATGCGCCTGTTCGGATCCGAACGCATCGCAGGCATAGTGGACCGTCTGGGCATGAAGGACGACGAAGCCTTGGAGAGCTCAATGCTCTCGTCCACCATCGAGCGTGCGCAGAAGAAGGTCGAGGAGAACAACTTCGGCATCCGCAAGCGCCTGCTCGAATACGACGACGTGATGAACTACCAGCGCGAGGCCATCTACTCCCGCCGCCGCAACGCTATCAGCGGCGAGAAGGTTGAGATCGACCTCAGCAACATGATGATAGACACGGCCTCGCTCATCATCGAGCAGTGCCAGGGTATGGACTACGACTCTTTCCAGGAGACCCTGATGGGCAAGCTCTCCATAGATGCCGGCTTCGATGCCGAGTTCTATGCCAAGGCCAAGCAGAACGAGCTCGAGGATGCACTTATCAAGCATATGCAGGAGGTTTATACCCGCCGTATGGACGTTCTTGTGGAGAAACTCTCTCCCATCATCAAGAACGTGTACGAGAAGCAGGGTTCGATGTACCAGAACATCGCCATCCCCATCTCAGACGGCCGCAAGACCATGACCGTTTCCGTCAACCTCGAGAAGGCTTACAACAGTGAAGGTCGCGAAGTGGGTAAGACGCTGAGCAAGAACATCATACTCTATCAGATAGACGAGCACTGGAAGCAGCATCTGCGCGACATGGACGACCTCAAGCAGAGCGTGCAGAACGCTTCCTATGAGCAGAAGGATCCCATCGTGGTGTACAAGCTGGAGAGCTACAACCTCTTCGCCCAGATGCTCGAGTCCCTGAACCAGGACGTGCTGAGCTTCCTGCTGCGCGCATTCGTACCTCTGCGGGATGCTTCCGAGGCAGGCAACCGCCCTGCGATGCGCCCGAGGCAGGATATGTCCACCCTTCAGGCCGGCCGCCAGGACCTCACCACCAACGGAGAACAGAGGGCCAACACTCCCGTGCGCGTCGATAAGAAAATCGGGCGCAACGATCCCTGCCCCTGCGGCAGCGGCAAGAAGTACAAGAACTGCCACGGCCGTGGCCTTTAACAGAATAATATAAAACCAAGACGATATGAATTACATCAGCAAACCCGCAACTCAGGTGGATGCCAACAACGTCAGCCATATTTCGGCCGGCACTGCCATCAAAGGTGAAATCTCATCCGTAGCCGATATCCGCGTGGACGGAAAGGTTGAAGGAAAAGTCTATTCCAAGGGCCGCGTAGTGGTCGGTGAAGATGCTTCCGTCACCGGAACGCTTGCATGCGACAACGTTGATTTCTGGGGAAAGATCGAAGGCGACATCTATGTGAAGGACACCTTCTCCCTCAAATCGACCGCTGCCGTGAACGGCAACATCCATGTACGCCGCATCCAGGTGGAGATGGGCGCCCAGATCAACGGCACCTGCAACATGATTACGGAAGATGATTACGACACCTTCATCAAGGATGTCATAACCACCGAAGCCCCCGAAGTGGAATAATCTTCCTCAAAACAAGAGCTCCGGAGCCCGCCTGATGTTGTACAGGCGGGCTTCCGTTTTATTATAGCTGATGTCGAAGCAGCGGTATTCCTCGCGTCCGCTACGCAGGCGCTGGTAACCGGTTATGAATTCGGGGCGGAAGCCTCCGGCTACGAGATCGGCTATCTCCGGGGTGTGCTCTTCTCCTTCCAGCATCATTTCCAGCACCTTGTAGTTTCTCCACAGTATGCCGAATACTTTTTCGCGCCGGCGCTTCTCGCTGCCGGTCATCTTGTTGTGCCATTCATTCTTGCATCTGCCGCAGCAGAAAAGCTTGTCGGACCGCCCGGTCAGGAGGTCCCCGCAGTTGAGGCAGCGCCTCATGTGTTTCTTATCGGTCATAATCGTTTATTTTGCGTCAAAGATGAATGGAACGTTTTGTATCTCCAAATTTTTGCGGCAAACTTATATAAATTTAAGTTTAGGCAAATCATAAGATTTTTTTTATGGTCTTGTTAAAACACACAATCGTCAGCAGAAACATATATTAAGGCGAATGTTTGCCGCATTTCTTTGGTGCTGGCCTGCCGATGCGCCACCTTTGCACCGGACCAAAAACCAAAGAATATGGAACAGATCAACAAAATCGAAATTCGTGGCCTCGTGGGCTCGGTGAAGCTCCAGGAGGTCGGAGGCAAGAAGGTGGCTCGTTTCACGGTAGCCACGAATCTGGCCTACACGGACCGCAGTGGCGGAGCCGTCATCGACACCCAGTGGCATAACGTAAATGCATGGGAAGGCAAGAAAATCAGCGGACTTGAAAACCTGAAGAAGGGAGACAAGGTGTGGGTTACCGGCCGTATCCGTTATAATAAGTTCACGGGTATGGACGGGCAGGAGCACTATTCCACGGAAATCCAGGCCAACAAACTCACGATCATCGACGATGACGATGCGTTCCCTTGTGAAATGTAGTCTGCCGGCCATTCTCCTTGCCTTAGTCTGCTCCTGCGGACCGGCGCGGAAGATGGAATCGGTCAGGTCCGGTGCATTCGTGCCGGGCCTGGCCCTGGCAGAAGACGCACATGTGCCGGACGTCCCCGTGGAGCGGTTGGTGAGCGACACCATGATGATCAAGGACGCGGACGGGAAAGACCTTATAATAATGAAGGCCGTGCGCGATGAGAACGGAGACATGGTCGCTAGCGACGTCATCCTGCCGTCGGTAGTGGTCGCTTCCTTCCGGAACGTGGCGGAAAGGCTGGGTCTCGTCGAGCTCCGGTTCGATATCAGAGTCCCTGCAGACCTGACCGACAGCCGTTGGCAGATAAGGATGTCGCCCGTGATGCATATAATGGGGGACGACCTGCCGCTGGATCCGGTATATATCACGGGATCGCGTTATAGGGCGGTCCAGCTGCGCGGATATGAAAGGTATGCGCGCTTCGTGGACGGCATTGTGACGGATACGACTCTCTTTATTCATAAAAGCGACCTGGAATTGTTCCTGAAGAGGAATATGCCGGAACTGTACGCATTCCGCCAGGACAGCTCCCGTGTCAGCGACGAGAGATGGACGAGCGCTTTCGGCATCTCCGGAAAGGAGGCGGTGGAACACTATACCGACCACTACCGCAAGCGTCTCAACGCCAGGAAAGCAAGCCGCAAGGACAAGATGTTCCGCCGCTACGTGAAAGCACCCATCCGCACGGAGGCCCTCAGGCTCGATACGGTAGTGGTGGCCCCGCAGGGCGACATCACCTACAGCTATGTGCAGACAATACATACGCGTCCTATGCTGAGGAAGGTGGAAATTGAACTCGAGGGAGCCGTTTACGAAGAGGACAGACAACTATGTACGCTGCCCAGTCCGGGCGCTCTGACGTTTTACATCAGTTCCCTTTCCGGCTTTGCGGACCCGCAGGATCGTTACCTGACAAAAGTCATATCCCGCAGGGTTGAGGCGAATACATCGTGCTACATCGAATTCGGGGCAGGGAAGAGCGAGATAAGGGAAGACCTTGGAATGAACGCTTACGAGATGGGGCGCATCAAGGGCAATATCAAGGATATACTCGAAAACGACAAATTCGACCTTGATTCCATAGTGATTACGGCCTACGCGTCCCCGGAGGGCGCTGCGGTGGCGAACAACTCGCTCGCCTTGCGCCGGGCCGGGGCCGCTTCGGCCTTCTTTGCCGGCTATACCGACTTCCTGACAGACAGCCTCTGCATAGCCGGCGACATCCCCAGGGTGAACTTCGTTTCACATGGCGGCGGAGAGAACTGGCGGCTTTTCTCTCACCTCGTCGAAACCGACACCACCATGCTGGCATCCGACCGGGAAACCATCCTTAACCGAATGGAAATCAAGGATCCGGACCTGCGTGAAGCATCTTTCAGGAATCTCAGGAGTTACGGATACCTACGCAGCAACATATATCCGCGTCTGCGGATGGTGCGCTTCGATTTCCATTTGCACCGCAAGGGACAGGTCAAGGACACCATCCATACCACGATTCCGGACACTGTTTACCGCATGGGCGTGCAGGCAATACAAGACAGGGATTACGAGCATGCGCTGGAACTGCTGCTGCCCTATAAGGACTACAACACCGCGGTCGCATTCGTGTCCCTTGGGAAGAACCACAGTGCGATGGATATCCTCAGCAGGCTGGACAGCACTCCCAAGACCGACTATCTGATGGCAATCCTTTATTCCCGTTTCGGTGATGACCGCAATGCGGTGCAACACTACCTGAACGCCTGCTCGGCAGACAGAAACTATATCTTCCGGGGAAGTTTGGATCCGGAGATAGCGACACTCATAAAACATTATAACTTAAATCTTTACGATCAATGAAAAAGTATTTCTTTCTGGCAGCCACAATTGCTGCCGCAGCAGCGTTTACAAGCTGCGACAAAAACCTTGAAAAACAACACTCCTTCATCCCGACACAATCCGGAAAGGCGGAACTGTCCCTGGCGATCGCCGGGCGTCCCCAAACCAAGGCGACCGAGGCCGGTACCGATGCGGAGAACGCTATCGGGACCGTGGACATCTTCGTCTTTTTCAAAGGCGGCGAATATGACGGCCGTCTGGATGCATACGCCCACTTCGATTCGGCCCCATATACGCTTACCGCGACTGCAGGCGACCGCACGGTCTATGCAGTGGTGAACAGCGAGCACTCCGAGAACGTGCTGGAAGCAGTATCCACCAAAGATGAACTTCTGGCAAAGTTGGCAAACCTGAGTTCCCAGAAGACTTCCGGCAACGTGCCGGGATCGTTCACGATGGTGGGAAGCGTGGTCAGAAGCGTGGCTACGGCCAATCCGCTGGTGGCAGGCACCAATAACGTAACCGTGGCGGTGGACAGGATCGTCTCGCGTGTGCGTCTCCGCAAGATAACGCGGGCATTCGATTCACCCGCACTTGCCGCGCAGGATTTCAGCATTGAGGAAGTATACCTCTCCAACGCCGTGACCAAAGACACATATGGCCCCGGCTATGTGCCTGTGGCAGATGATTTTACGAATAAACTGGGAGCGCCTGACGCCACATACGGAGTCTGGCTGCGGAGGACCGTTTCATCCAGTCTTGCCGACGGCGCATCACTTACAATGACGGACGCTTCCTACAGCATGTACACGATGCCGAATGCCATCGATGCCGACAGCGAGGAAACTCCTTTTTCCATCCGGAATACAAAACTGGTAGTAAAGGCGTCACTTGCCGGCAAAACGCTCTATTACGTGCTTCCTCTCGGGCAGCTCAAGGGCAATACGACCTACGATATCGGAGAATTGGTCATCACGCGCCCGGGCTCGTCCGATCCCGACAAGAAGACCGAAGTGGCATCCTGCACCTTCACGGTAGATGTTAATCCTTGGACGGTAGTGCCGCTCGAAACGGAGTCCGGCAAGTATGTGATATGAGACTGCGGGAGTTGCTCTTCCTGTCCTTCTTTTTAACAGCCTGTTCGGTAAAGGAGGACAGGGTTTTCTGCCCGGCATGGTGCGTGGTTTATTCCGACGGATATGTGGCGGACGGATGTAAAGGAAGCCTGACATGCAATGTGGCGACGGATGAGCAGGGATGTCTGGGCTATGGCAGCAAGGATTTCTCGAGCTTTGCCCACAGGGGAGGACTGGTGCTGGAAGTGCCCAGGAACGAGCAAGTCTATCTGGATGTCTTCTGCGGGGTGGATGAGATGGCTCTGAACGGATCGGTGCTGGCTATCCCCATGGGTTGCTGCAGCGACTGCATATACTCCGGACACGGCAGTATTGTCATAAGGGGAGAGGAAGGAGAGGCCGGACTGCCGCTGAACAAGGACTATGCACTGATATCAATGAGCGTAAAAGGCGATATCCCCGGAGAGTACCCGTTTTATTTCCGGATAATAGGCAATGTGGACGGATATACCCTTCCCGGGGGCATGCCCCACCGCGGAGAGTTCGACTACAGTCCTCCGGAGGAACCGGGCCATGTTTTCCAAGTCCGCGTGCCGCGTCAGCTTGACGATTCCCTCGTGCTCGAAATCTATCATAAAGAGGAAGGAAGCCTGGTCACGAGACAAAATCTCGGCAGGATGATAGCACAACTGGGTTACGACTGGACCGCCCCGGATTTGAAAGATATTGGACTGGGTGTAGACCTGTCCGAGGCCAGTTTTACGATCGAGGTCGAGGCGTGGGATATTATCGAAACCATTAAAATAACGATGTAGGATATGAACAGAAAGATTCTGATACTGCTTTCGCTGTGTGCAGTCGCATGTGCGAAGGAAAATGGAAACCGCAGGGCGGGAGGGGCCTGGCTGGAAGATGGGAAAGAAATATGTTTCGTGATAAAAGGGATGGATCCTTATACGGAATCCAAAGTGACGGAAGTGACACGGGACAATCTGGCTTCTTTCTATCTGAAAGCCACTGCCGGCACTGCCGGTTCTGAAACGGAGAGATGGAGCGTCACCGCCACGAAACAAAGCTCTTCCGGAGAATTCGTCACTGGCAAATACTGGCCGTTCGCCGACCCGTCGTATCATTTCTATGCATCCAATGCGGCCCTTACCACATCTGCCGCCGGAGCAAGCGTGACCGTTGACGGAAACGCGGACGTGATATGTGCATGCCTGTATGACCCTGAATTCAACGCGACAAACTCCATTACGTTCTCCCATATAATGGCAAGGATAGGCAGCGTGGAGGTCACTTCGGCAAAGGGCTATGCCGTTTCGGTGGCAAGCGTAAAGGTGCTGCAGGCAAACACCTCCGGGACCTTCAATCTTCGGACTTCGTCCTGGTCGGGCCTTGGCGGTGCTGCATCGGCAGCGCTTTCCGAAGGAGAAAACGATTACCTCATCGTGCCTGGAACGTATGCCATGGAAGTGCGATACACTTTGAGCAAAGGGGATTATTCCGGCACGTTCACCAGTAGCGGCGACGTAGTTTTCGCCGGCGGAAAGATCAGCAATGTAAGGATAAACCTGTCTGCGGACCCCGCCGTCGCCGTGAACTTTGCCGTTTCCGTCGTGGACTGGGAAAGCAAAACCGTCGGACTAACACTGGGATAAAACGATGAAACGCATTTTAATAATACTCCTGGCCCTGTGTGGTTGTGCAAGGGAGCCGGTTAAAGAAAACGTCCCGCTTGTATTCAGGGGGACGAAAGCTGGGGATCCCGCCGCAACTCTGTCGAAGTTCCATTACCTTACCTATGATTATGTGCTCGGCAGCTGGGTGGGGGAACTTGGCGCGCTTGCCGTGCCGGACGCAGGCACTCCTGGTCTTTTCGTTCCCGCAGACGCGACTCGTGTCTATTGGCCGGAAGGGAAGACATATTCTTTCTACGCGGTAGGTTACAATGAGGCGCTGCCCGTGGACGAGTCTGACGTGGAGTTCGGATCGTCGATGATGATCTACAGTTCAGGCACTTCCGCCGTACTGGTGATAAGGAATCCCGGCCATAATGTAGACTGGCTTGCAGCAAAAAACGTCAGTCTTGGCAAAACGGATGGGATCCCTCTGGCTTTCAGGCATATATGCGCAAAGATAAGCAACATTTCCCTGGACCTGTCCGCTTATGAAGAATGGCTTCAGGCGAGGGAACTGGACATCTCCGACATCAAGATGGTCTATTGTACGCTGACTGATGCGGAAGAACAGTCATTCGTATATTCGTCTTCATCCGGGAGCATGTTCAACAGGGAATCCTGGGATTATCTTTCGTCTCCGGCAAGAACGCTGGATCCTGATAACCTACCCTATTTCGCTTTCCCGGGGAAACATAAACTCGAGATGCGGGTACAGACCGTGGACGGGTCCGGGGCCCAGCGTATAGACGACAGGGTGCTGGCGGGAGAGGTATCGCTGCCTATGGGGGCGGATTGTGAATTAAGTGTCAGGATCAATCCTGACGACAGGGACCTGACCATAGAAGTCGTCGCAGGCATTGCCGCCTGGCAGTCAGGAGGGTCGGGAATCGTAAACGAATAATAAAGACACTATGAAAAGAATAATGATTATCGCCGCGCTCGTCGCGGCAGTATCCTGCACGAAAGCAGGAGAGGAAACCGGACGGCAGGTTGCTGCAGGAGGACGGATAGTCTTCGCGGCAGCTTCGTCCAAAACGATAACGGAGAGTACCGCAGCCACCGTGCAGTCGGGGGGATTCAACGTGGTGGCGCAAGTCATTACAATCAACGAAAGGACCACGTATTTCAACGATCATGCTGAATGGTCAGCTTCCGAAAACTGGTTTGCGACGGAAAACGATTATTATTTTCCAGCATCGCCATTGACATTCTACGCCGTTCATCCGAAAAGCTATGAAATAGGATTCAAACAGAATAACAAAGGCCCCTTGCCAATCTTCAGTTTCATTTCAGACGGAGTTGCAGATGTGATAGCGGCAACCAAAAACAACGTGAGTGCGACGGATGAGAAGGTGGCTTTGACTTTCGAACATATACTGGCGCAGGTTAAGGTGCAGTGGACGGGCGAAGACCCCAAAGTGACTTATGAAGTAACCGATATCGATCTGCAGACCCCCAAAGGAGGGACGTTCGAGTTTGTCGGGCATGCATGGTCGGGATTGACATATAAGACCGTTTCGATGGAGGCGGGAACCGCCATTTCCGTGATACCTTCACTGCAGTATCTGCGTATCAGGTGGAACTGCCTTCAGAACGGGGTGCTCATAGCTTCTTACGACAAGACCGTTTCGTTCACTCCCGGAATAGGAAAGGTATGTACGGTGAACTGCACCTTGCCGAATGCCGATGCAAAGACCATAGACTTCAGCATAGAAGTCAACCCATGGGGAACGGAAGAACAGAACGTTACCATGTCGGCCATCCGGCGTGCCGAAAGGGCTCCGGTTTCTTTCAGCGTGCCGGGTGTTTTATCCCTCGACCTCTGTGCTTTCCGTCCTGACGGCACGTTGGATACCTATGCAAGGCAGGAGGGCGGTTCGATTACGGCTTCGCTGACAAAGAACATGGACCTGTCTTACTGGCTGGTGGCCAATGCGAGGGAGGGGTTGTTGGACGACGTCGCGACGGAAGACCTGATGCGGGAGGAAAAAGCCATGCTGGCGGATAACGGCAGGAATGCCCTGCTGCTGGTCGGGAAGGGTAGCGGACGGTTTTCCGGAAGGACGGAAGAACATCTGGACATGGACCGTATGGTCTGCAAGGTGTCGATAGGGAAGATAACCCCGTCGTTCCTGGGAAACACTCATCTTTCGAATGGAAACGTGACCCTGGACAGAGTATACCTTGTCAATGCATCCGGCAGCGTGCCATTCACCGGGGAGCCTTCACGGGCGGACATGCTGAATGTCGCCTCGATGGATCCTGCTTTATCCGGGGGCCTCGCGGATCTCCTGTCTGCATCTCCTGCAATCTGGCTTGGAGATGCATCTCCGGTTGATCTGGACCTATCTTTTTACTGCTGCCCCAACCCCGAAGAGAACACCAGGCTTGTCCTGGAAATGACAATAGCCGGGCAGAAGAACTACTATCCTATAACATTGCCTGCGATGCGGTGCAACTATGAATATCGGGCGGATGAGGTGGAACTGCTAGGTTGGGGATCGGCATCGCCGGACGTGCCCGTGGACAGAAATGCCCTGAGGTGGGCGGTGACCGTCAATCCCTGGGGTTTTGAAGAAAGGAACTTTGTCATAAGTT
>JAEEGI010017416.1_pt1 | contig 14742 bp, 14 predicted proteins | sample 8958751 | NCBI WGS metagenome assembly JAEEGI01 (sample SAMN16246545, study PRJNA631951) | gut metagenome | biome: gut microbiome; feature: rumen; material: KS-attached | host: Bos | place: Iran: Karaj | collected 2018-10
CCTGAATGTCAATCATACGGATATCATTGCCGATTATTCCTTCAAAGATGTCATCGACTATCAGAAAAAGCAAGTCAATCTCTTTGAAACGATCATGCCGGTCAATGGGAATATCAATGATTTCCTGATCGATCCGGTCAACAATAATAATGAAGGCGAATAAAATATGTTGTACAATGTCTGTGTAGGAGTAGATTTATGATCAGCGGAATTAAACAGAAATTTATCGATATTTTGTTTGAAAGAGATCCCGAAGAGAAGCAGGAACAGCCTGCTGTCGACATTACGGCTGAGCCCGAGGATGTCGTCAGCAACTTCAATGCGAAGGATGTTTTGTATAAATCCAAGAGTTCGGCTTTTATCGATCTTGAGGAAACGATACAGGAAGTCAAGAAAGAGGAGGATCTTCCGCAGGATTATCAGTTCTCCCAGCAGATTTCGCCGATGTTCGGCGTGGTCAGGAAAGAGGAGGACAACAGTCAGAACGTGATCCGCATAGCGGAAAAGGATGAAAGCATGGTCAGCAAACCGGATGATTCGCATCTGGATATCGTGACTTCGCCGTTTTTCGGCTATGGCCAGAATTATGTGATCAAGCAGCCCTCGGAGGACAGCGTAAAGGAAGAGGACTATCCTTATGACCAGGATGACCCTTATGTTCAGGGACTTTATGAACATCCCGATATTCCTTATGACGACAATCAGGAACCTGCCGATGAAGACATGAGACTCTTTGATGAATACGAGGACAGACGATGAAGTACTATTTTATCGGTATCAAAGGTACCGGCATGGCTGCATTGGCAGTCATGTTGCATGAATTGGGGAATGAAGTCTGCGGTTCCGATCTGGAGAATCATTTTTTTACGGAAGATGAATTGCGTGAAAGAGGGATCCCGATCTTTCCTTTCGATCCGGATCGTATCACGGAAGACTATGATACCGTAATTATCGGAAACGCCTTTCTGGAAGATTTTCCCGAAGTCATCAAAGCCCGCGCCACCTGCAAGTGCTTCCGTTATCACGAATTCCTTGGCGAATTCATGAAAGACTACCGGACCGTAGCCATCTGCGGTTCCCATGGCAAGACCACGACCACGACCCTGTGCAAGACGATGCTGTCGGCCTTCAAAAAGACCGCGTACCTGATCGGCGATGGGGAAGGGTTCGTCGAGAAAGACAGCGAATACCTGTGCGTCGAAGCCGATGAATTCCGCAGGCATTTCGCCTGTTACCATCCGGAATATGCGATCATCACGAATATCGAAATCGACCATGTCGATTATTTCAAAGATGAGATCGATTATTTCAACGCCTATCAGGAATTTGTCGACAATGTCGGCAAGACCGTGTTTTATTACGGCGACGATCCCTGGTGCCGGAAGCTTGCGTTTCCGACGGATGCCTACAGTTTCGGTCTGACGAAGAACAATGACTATTATCCGGAAAATCTGAAAGTCGAGGGAGATCATACGTCCTTCGACCTGTATTACCGGGGATCTTTCCTGCATCGCTACGATGTTCCTCTGGTAGGAGATCATGTGATCATCGATGTACTGGGCGTCATTGCCTTCGGCGATCAGATGGGTTTTGAACACGGCAGGATTCAGGAAAGCCTGGATAGCTACATCGGTCCGAAACGCAGATATGTTATCGAACGCTATGAAGATACGGTGTTCGTAGATGACTACGCCCATCATCCGACGGAAGTCAAGGTGACGATCGAAGCTTCCAGGAAACGTTTTCCGGACAGGAAGATCATCGCCATCTTCAAGCCGCATCGCGCGTCGAGGGTGCTGTATTTTGCGGAAGATTTCAAAAACGCTTTGGAGCTGGCGGATGAGATCTATCTGATCGATTTCACTTCGATCGATGATAAACAGGACGGTACGGATATCGATATCAGCTACCTGGCCGGGATGATCCCGAACAGTCATATCCTGAGCGAAGACGAGGAGGGAGCGAAACTTCTGTCGCAGTACAAAGGAGAATGCCTGGTCTTCATGTCAAGCAAAGATATCTATAATATCGCTCAGCTGGTCAAGAAATACCTGTAATTATTGAAAAGGCATACATAATTATTGAAAATATTTTCATTTTCAACTAAAATGATGATGTGAGGTGAGAATTATGGATGCTTTTATTTTGGCTTTTAGAAACTTATGCAATGATTTGATGCCTATCCTGGGTGCGGTGTGCCTGGTTTGCCTGATCGTATTGCTGATCAAGCTGATCAAGATGATCGAAAGCGTCGATCTGACTGTCTTGAAAACCCATGGAACCATCGAACTGGTAGACCGTTCGATCGAAAAGGTCCAGGCTCCGCTCGATACGGTAGCAAAAGTCTCGACCACCGTCGATAAGGCGCATGACGCGACAGTTACGGCAGTTAAGGAAGTGACGGAATACATCACGAAAAACGCCGACGAAATCAAAGATAAAGTCACGACTTTCATCAGTGAAAAGACAGAGAAGGTCGATGAGCTCAAAGAACCGAGTCCGGAGGATCTCATCGGAGGTTAACAGTGAATCATCTAGAGTTGAAAGAACGGGTCGACGAGCTTAAGAAAGCTCTTTATGCCATGATCGCCAAAATATCGGCAATCTCATCCGATGGCAACGATGAAATCGAATCCGTGAAACGGAAAGCAGTCGAATTATTGAACGATGTACTGGCCAGGGTCGAAAGCCAGAATCTCTCGCGTGTCGATCCGGACAGTTTTGATAAGGAATTGGATAATGTCAGCCAGAAAGCCGTAGAATTGTACCAGAGCGTGCAGGGGAGGATCAGCGCCATGAAAGGGACTGCTCCTGTAAAAGAAGCGGCTCGGACAGAAACGGTCGTTCCGGAAACGAGGAATGAGACCACGAACGATGGAATCTCCGCAAAAGCTGCCGCTGTCATCATGAGCTGGCTGAAGAAAGAGGAAACGCTATGAAGAAAGTAACGATCTATGAAGTCGCCAAAGAAGCGAACGTATCGCTGGCGACCGTCTCCCGGGTCATCAACGGATCCTCCGTTGTGAAACAGGATACGAAAAACCGGGTAGAAGAAGCCATCAAGAAGCTTGGCTACCGTCCCAATGCGATCGCTCAGGGTCTGGCTCTGTCCAAAACCACGACAGTCGGCCTGATCATTCCCGCGACTTCCATTTCTTTTTCGGGCAGAATGATCAACGGCTTATGCGATGTCGCCAAGATCTATGACTACTCAGTCTATCTGCATACCATCACGGAAGGCGTCACCGATATCAAGGAAATCATCGACGATGTGATCAAAGACAGAGTCGACGGCGTCATCATCTATGCCGACAAGGATCTGGATGAATCCACGAAACTGCTGGAAGAATACAACATTCCGATGGTCGTCATGGGCAACAAGATCTCTTCCGAAAGCATCTGTCCCGTCTATTTCGATTATCGCAACGCGATCCGCGAGTTATGCGACGGCTATCTGAATAAAGGCGTCGATGACATTGCGGTCCTGCAGGATCATCGCAACGATGTCGTTTCGGAGTCCATCTATAACGGCGCGAAAGACGCGTATGCGAAACACGGCAAGGAATATAAAGGCTATATTACCGTTTCCAAAGACAACCGTTCCACCTACAAATTCCTGAAATCCTATTTCAAGACGCATAAGCATCAGGTGTTCATCGCCAACCGCGATTCCCAGGCCTTGGCTGCTTTGAACGCCGCGACCGGCAATGGGATCGCGATTCCTGAAGATATGGAACTTGTCTGCATGAACGAAAGCAAGTATACGTCTTCGATCCGTCCGGAGATCAGCGCCTTCAATGTGCCTTACTATGATCTCGGAGCGATATCCATGCGTCTGATGACCAAGATGCTGAAGGAAGAAGCGGTCGAAGAAAAAGAAAAGTGTATCGAGATCCTATTCTCGCCTAAGAGTACGACAAAGGAGTGATTATGCAGATATATGACGAACTGGTATGGAGAGGCCTCATCAAGGATGAATCTTCTCCGGAACTGAAAGATCTTCTCAATAAAGGAGGAATGACCTTTTATATCGGCACCGATCCAACAGGCGATTCGATGCATATCGGACATTTCTCGTCTTTCCTGATTTCCAAACGGCTGAAAGATGCGGGGCATCATCCGATCCTGCTGGTCGGAGGAGGGACCGGACTGATCGGCGATCCCAAGCCGGATGCCGAACGTCCGATGATCACGGTCGAAGAGGTCCAGCACAATTATGAATGCCTGAAGAAACAGGCGGAAGATATTTTTGGCTTCGAAGTCGTAAACAATTATGACTGGCTGAAGGATTTCAGCTATATCGACTGGCTGAGAGATGTAGGAAAGTACTTCAATATCGGCTATATGCTGAATAAAGATATCGTCAGAAGAAGGCTGGAAGAGGGCATCACTTATACCGAATTCTCTTACATGACCATGCAGGCCTATGATTTCCTGCATCTTTACCAGACGCGCGACGTGACGCTGCAGGTCGCAGGACAGGATCAGTGGGGCAACATTACGGCCGGTATCGAGCTGATCCGCAAGAAGCTCGGAAAAGAGGTCTACGGCTTTACGATGCCGCTGCTTACGAAGGCGGACGGACAGAAATTCGGCAAGACCAATGGCAAGGCCATCTGGCTGGACATCAATAAGACTTCCGCTTACGAGATGTATCAGTTCTTCATCAACTCCGAGGACGACAAGGTCATCGATTATCTTAAGTTCCTGACCTTCTTAAGCAAAGAAGAGATCGAGGCGCTGGAAGCCCTCCATCGTGAACATCCGGAACAGCGGGCTGCGCATAAAGCCCTGGCGAAAGAAGTCATTACTTTCCTGCATGGCGAGGATGCCTATGAATCTGCCGTCAGGATCGCGGAAACGTTCTTTAAAGGCAACCTGAAAGATCTGAGCTATGAAGAACTGAAACAGGGTACCGCCGATCTGGAGAAACATGCGATTCCTGACAACGCGCCACTGATCAATACGCTGGTCGCGATCGGCGCCTGCCGCTCCAACCGGGAAGCCCGGGATCTGATCAACGGCTCGTCGATCAGCGTAAACGGTGAGAAGGTGACCGACCTGGATTTCGCTTTGAATAAGGAAGACGCCTTCAATCATGAACTTACGATCATCAAGAAGGGCAAAAAATACTACTATGCGCTCAATTTTGAATAGAATCGTTACCGTCTTCTGCCTGGCGCTGCTGTGCGGATGCAGTCTCATTCCGAACAGAACCAAAGATGCGAACGACCGATATTTCTATCTCATCGAAATGCTCAACGAACATGAGACGTTTTCGGATCATTCCCGCTATTTCTCGATCGAAGCCGAGATGGCAAAAATTGACAACGGTTACCGCTACTATATCATTATCGATGAACCGCAGCTGGCGATGTACGATATCGAAGTGATGGCTATTGAAAAAGATGTCGACTACAGCCAGAACATGGCGGCAAATATCGGCGTCTTCGAAGACGTGCAATATAATATGATACCGAATCAGTCCAACGTGGAAGACGGATACGTCAAGGGACTGGTCGCTTCCGGGATATCGGACAGTCCGGAAACCACGCTGTATGTCTACGTGCAGTTCAAGAATGCGGATTATTCCGTCGTACACAACGAGTATCTGCTTCTGCCTTGCCGCTATGAGGGGTGATGAATGAATAAAGAGAAAATGAAACAATCGCTGCTGATGGGAGCTCTGACGAGCTCTTTTGGCATTTTTGTTTCGAAGCTCTTGGGTCTGTTGTATTATTCTCCTTTGTCCGCCATCGCGGGCGAAGCGAATATGGCGTTCTATTCATTTACATATACCTACTACGATCTTCTGCTGCAGGTATCGCAGGCAGGCATTCCGTTCGCGATTGCATCGCTGGTCGCCAAGTATATCGCAAAAGACGACTACAAGACCGTTCTGCTTGTCAAGAAAGCCGGAACCTCGATCATCATGGGCCTCACGGTCGCGGTGGCGCTGGCATTCGTTCTGATTGCGGAACCGCTGGCCAGGCAGACATTGGGAGTCTATGCACCTGCGGAAGACATCGCCAATCTGAAGATTCTGTTCTATATCCTGACCCTGGCTATCATCATTGTCCCGCTTCTCAGTTCCTTTCGGGGGTACATCCAGGGGCTGAAACGTCTGGATATCTATGCTTCCAGCCAGGTACTGGAACAGTTCGTCAGAGTCTTCTGCATCATTGCAATCGGATATCTTTTTGTCATCATGCTGCGCTTTGACAGCATCTGGGCTATTTTCATTGCGGTCGCGGCCGCTTCTCTAGGCGCTTTGATCGCATACCTGTTCACCGTTGCCATGTGCAGAGAAGACGAGAGACACGTCGAAGAACTCGCGAAACAGCAGGATCACGATTCCGCTGTCGTTGAAAAAGAGATCGCCAAAGAGATCCTTGCGCTGGGAATCCCATATCTGATCATATCCTTCCTGGGATCGGCAGGTCCTCTGGTGAACACCTCGTTCTTCCTGAAATATATCACCCAAGTCCATGGCATGGAGATCTACGAACAGTCCAAGCTGGCTTTCGGCATCCTGCAGGCTAATATCGCCAAGATCGCCAATATTCCTTCGGTGATCGCGATCGGTTTCGGTTCCGGCATGGTTCCGTATCTGGCAGAATCCCTGGAGAAAAAGGATGGCGCCAGGATCAGCAGGCAGATCAATCAGATCCTCGATACCAGCATGTTCATTCTGATCCCGATGATCGCGATCTTCATCTTCTTTGCCAAAGACATCTATTTCATCATGTATGGCAACAACAATCTCGAACTGGGGACGCAGCTGTTCATGGTCAGCAATATCCAGATTTTCCTTGGAACCGTCGCACCGATCTTCTCTGCGATCATGATGTCTCTGAAACTGCGAAAAGAAGCGATCATCACTCTGATCATCAGTTTCATCATCAAGTTCCTGACTTTTTTCCCGATGGTCCGCTATTTCCATACCTATGGCATGATCTATTCGTCCGGGTTCTATTATCTGGCGCAGATCGTCATGTATTACTATTTCCTGCACAAGCAGTTCCGTCTCGATATCAGCAGTTCGCTGAAGACCCTGCTGCTGATCGCGCTGGCTTCCCTGGTCATGGCCATTCCGGCATTCGCTCTTCATGCGATCGTTCCGTTTGAAAAACTCAACCGTCTGAGCGATATCGCTCTGATGGGCGGACTGGGGCTGATGATGTTGGCGATCTATTATGGCATCAGCGTGCGTTTCCATCTGCCGCAGCAGATCTTCGAAACGGAAGATGTCTCCATCCGGGGCTTACTGTCCCGTATACGCCGTTAAATGATCGATGACCTGACGGATCAGTTCCGGAGGCGTTGACGCTCCGGCGGTCACGTAAATGTTTTCAACGTCCTGAAGATCGGACTTGTCGATATCTTCGTAAGTCTGAATCAGCAGGACTTTTTTGATTCCGTGTTTCAGTCCGATTTCCTTCAGCATATTCGTATTGTTGGATCTGAGATCTCCGACGACATACAGAAGATCGCAGTCTTTCAGTTCGTAGATCGCTTTCTGGCGGGAAGAAGTGGCGTTGCATACCTCAGGCTGGATATAGATGGAAGGGTATCTTTCTTTCAGATGATCGATGATCTCCTCCAGTTCCAGATAGGACATGGTCGTCTGATTGGTAAAAAAGATCTTGTCAGCAACGATGTCCAGACGATTGATGTCCTCTTTCGAACTGATCAGATGGATACGGTCCGAGATCGATAATACCGCTTCCGCTTCCGGATGGCCTTTCTTGCCGAAATAGATCACTTCATCGCCGTCATTCAGATGTTTCCTGATCAGATTCTGGGTCTTCAGGACGTCGACGCAGGTGGCATCGACATACTGCAGTCCTTTGGATGCCACTTTCTCTTTGATTGCATCGGAAATGCCATGAGCCGTAAAAATGATGACGCCCTCATCAACTTCATCCAGAAGCTGCTCCTTGCTTTTGTGTTCATCATAAAGCGTGATGATTCCTGCATCCTCCAGTTCCTTGCTGACATGGCTGTTGTGCACCAGCATGCCCAGGATATATACGGGTTCCTCGGGATGTTCCGCTTTCGTTTGCTTGGCGATACCGATCGCATTGACCACTCCCTTGCAGTATCCGCTGGGAATTACTTTCTGAATCTTCATAGTCTCATTATACAATATGATAGAATAGTAATGATGAACGCAGAACTGAAACAGGAGACGATCAGGTTTCTGGAACTGAACGGTTTCACGGAACTGACAGCCGTCCAGCAGGAAGTATTAAAAACCAGCAATCGTAGCCGCGATCTTATCGTTTTGTCCAAAACCGGCACCGGGAAGACACACGCCTATCTGATCCCTGTCATGGAGATGATCAATCCCGTTTCGGATAAGACGCAGGTCGTGATTTCCGTGCCGACCAGAGAACTGGCTTATCAGGTCTATCAGAACGCTCTGCGGATGAAGGAAGTGTACGAGGATTTACGCATCGTTCTTCTCACCGGAGGAACGGATAAAAACCGCAGCATTTCCAAGCTCGATAAGGCTCCGCATATCGTCATCGGCACTCCGGGCAGGATCAGAGACATTTTCGTATCCAGCCTGATCCGGGTCGACACCGTACAGATGTTTGTCATCGACGAAGCGGATATGACCATGGAATTCGGTTTTCTCGAAGATATCGATATCGTTTATTCCCATATGACGAAGAATCCGCGAACGCTTTGTTTCTCGGCGACCTTCCCGGAAGAACTGAACAAATTCACCAAGAAATATCTAGAGAATCCGAAGATGATCAAGGTCAGCGATGCCAAAAGGGATCCGCGTATCCATCATGTTCTGGTCAATTGCAAGCACAAGGAATACAAAGAAGCCTTATATGATATCTTAGGCGGTTTCAAGCCGTTCGTCTGTCTGGTTTTTGCGAATACCAAAGAGGAAGCGGATGAAACGTTCGAATATCTCAACGAAAGAGGCATCAAAGCGCTGCTGATCCATGGCGGGCTGGATTCCCGCAGCCGTCAGAAAGCGCTGAAAGAACTGCAATCCGGTAAATATACCTATGTCATCGCATCGGATGTCGCATCCCGCGGCATCGATATCGAAGAAGTATCGCATGTGGTATCCATGGGCCTCCCGTCACAGCTGCAGTTCTACCTGCATCGCGCTGGCCGTACCGGACGGAACGGCAAGGATGGCACCTGCTACCTGCTGTACAAGGAAAGCGATCTGGAAGAGATCAGAAAGCTTCACGGCAAGGGTATCAATTTCACTGCCAAAGAATTCAAGAACGGCAAATGGAAAGAAGCAAACAATCCGACCGTCAAGAAAAAAGTCAAGTCTTTCGTCGATGAAAAAGAGATCGTGAAATCGCTTCACCGCAAAAAAGAAAAAGTCAAACCGAACTATAAGAAAAAGAAAAACCAGGAAGTCGAAAAGATCAAGCGTCAGAAACGAAGAGAATTCATTCAGAACAAGATCAAAGAAGAAAGAATCGAAAGATATAAGAAGGAAGCCAGGAAATGAAAGTAGGCTTTGTATCGCTGGGCTGTGCGAAGAATCTTGTGGATAGCGAACATATCATCGCGTTGTTCGATGACCCTTTTTTCGAATACGAATACGATCTGAAACAGTGCGATGTCATCCTGATCAATACCTGCGGCTTTATCCTGAGTGCCAAAGAGGAAGCGATCGATACGATCCTGGAGATCGCCGAATACAAGAAACAGAATCTCAAGAAGCTGATCGTGACCGGCTGTTTCGTTCAGCGCTATTATGAGGAATGCCTTGAGGAATTCCCGGAAGTGGATCTGTTCGTCCGTCTGGACCAGTACGGAAGGATCGGGGAGATCCTATCGGAACTCTTTGATCATAAATTTGTCCGTAACTACGGAACCAACCGCAAGCTTGCGAACAATTCCCATACCGCCTACCTGAAGATCAGCGACGGCTGCTACCATTACTGCGCCTTCTGCGCGATCCCTCTGATCCGGGGGAAGTATCATTCCTATCCGATGGAAGAAATACTGGATGAAGCCCGTTTTCTGGAGCAGCAGGGAGTCAAGGAACTCAATATCGTCGCCCAGGATACGACCTGCTACGGCATCGATCTTTATCATGAATATAAATTAAAAGATCTCTTGCGCGAATTGAACAAAATGGATTTCCGATGGATCCGTATCCTGTACATGTATCCCGATGAGATCGATAAAGAACTGCTTCAGGCGATGAAAGAATGCGACAAGGTGCTGCCTTATTTCGATATTCCCATCCAGTATGGCAATGATACGATCCTGGAACTGATGAACCGGAAAGGTGATGTCGCACTGATCAGAGAAAAGATCGCCATGATCCGCGATCGTTTCAGGGATCCGATCATCCGTACGACTCTGATCGTCGGTTTCCCGCAGGAAACGGCTGTCACATTCAACGATACGATGAAACTGGTCGAAGAGCTCCAGTTCGACTCGTTAGGCGCGTTTACCTATTCTCCGGAAGAAGATACCAGGGCTTATGAAATGGAAGGCCAGGTGGACGATGCGGTAAAACAGGCAAGGTACGATCTGCTGATGTCGAAGCAGCAGGAGATCGCCGCAAAGAAAAACAGTTCCCGGGTAGGAAAGGTTTACGACGCCCTGGTCGAACGCTACGAGTCGCTGTTCGACCGCTATGTCGCGCGTACCTATATGTCCGCTCCGGATGGGATCGATGGCGTTGTCTATATACGCAGTGATACGGAACTGAAGATAGGCGAAATCTATAAAGTGAAAATCACAGGCTGCGATCATTACGATCTGACTGCGATCATAAAATAATTATTCTAGCTGTAAAGAAAGGTGGTCATCATGAGTAGTTATATCGGTATCGATTTAGGCGGAACCAATGTCAGAGTCGCGAAAGTCGACGATGAAGGGCATATCCTTCAGGATGTCATTGAACCGTCGCATGGTCTAGAAGGCCCGCAGAAGATCGAAGCAAACATCCTGGAGATGTTGGGCCGCTTCGATCTGTCGGATGTCCTTTCGATCGGTCTGGCGATTCCCGGCCCAGTAGATGGGCAGAAGAACGTCATCACGCTGGCGACGAATATCCCGGGGTGCGAAGGTTATCCGTTTGCGGATAATATGCAGCGGCAGCTGGGCATTCCGGTGTTTCTGGACAATGATGCGAATGCTGCAGGCTTGGCCGAATCTATTTTAGGTTCGGGAAAAGGCTACAACGTCGTATATTATCTGACGCATTCCACAGGCATCGGCGGTGCTTTGGTCATCGACGGGAAAGTCATATCCGGACATAAAGGCTATGCCGGAGAGATCGCGAATGTCATTGTCGATCCGGAGGCGAAGCAATACTCCCATTACAAACATCTGAATCAGGGTGCGGTCGAAGCTGTCGCATCGGGCTATGCTTTGGGTCTGAAGGGCAAGGAACTGATCGGCGAGAACGCCGATACGGCACGCAAGGTCTTCATTCTGGCAGGAGAAGGCAACGAGAAAGCGAAAGCGATCATCGATAAGATGGCGAAAGATCTGGCGACTTGTCTTTCCGCGATCGCGGCGATCTGCGCTCCCGACTGCTTCGTCATCGGCGGAGGCTGCTCGAATTCTTCCGTGATGTATTTCGAACAGGTGCGCAACTACTACCGTTCCATGGTCCATCCGACGATGGCGGAAGTTCCGATCCTTAAAGCAAGTCTTTCCGAACCGGGTGTTTTAGGCGCTGCCATGATTGGCAAATCGCATTTAAACTGATCATGAACTATCAGGAACTAAAAAACCGTATCCTTTCCTCCGATTTCGATCAGATCTTGCGGGATATCCTTTGCTGCGATGATGTCGGAAAAGAAAGAGACAGATATCTTTCGCTTCTCGATGAGGCATATGAAACCTATGGAGATGGCGATTATCATTTCGTTTCATCGCCGGGAAGAAGCGAGATCGGCGGAAATCATACCGACCATCAGCACGGACATGTGCTTGCTGCGGCATTGAATATCGATAATCTGGCTGTCGTAAAGGCAAATGACGATCAAGTCGTGCATTATTACGATAAAGCCTTCCGTCCGTTTGAAGTCGACCTGAAGGACCTTTCCATCCATCAAGAAGAGAAGAATACTTCGCATGCCTTGATCAGAGGCATCGCAGCGAAACTGCAGGAAGAAGGGTATCATATCGGCGGCTTCGATGCGCTTTGCGACTCTCATGTCCTGATCGGTTCGGGAATTTCTTCTTCGGCCTGTTTCGAGGTCATGGTCGCCGAGATATTCAGCGCTTTATACAACCAGGACAAGGTATCTCCGGTAGAAAGGGCGATCTTTGGCCAGTATGCGGAAAACGTCTATTTCGGCAAGCCGAGCGGCCTGATGGATCAGACGGCGATTTCAGTCGGCGGTTTCGTGGCGATCGATTTCAAAGATCCGGCGCATCCGCTCATCGAAAATCATGATTTCTCTTTCTCGGATCATGGATATGAGCTGATCCTCGTTAATACGAAAGGCGATCATGCGGATCTTTCCGATGAATATGCGGCGATTACCAGAGAGATCAAAGATGTCGCGCACGAGCTGGGTGTGGAATATCTGGCGGATTCTGATTTAGGGACCTTGCTGGAGAAGATTCCGACGATCAGGGAAAAACTGAAAAACGACAGAGGGATCCTCCGTTCCATTCACTTCTACAACGAAGATGAAAGGGCTGTAAGACAGAAAGAAGCCATCAAAGAAAAGGATATCGGCAAACTGCTATCGCTGATGAGAGAATCGGCGCGATCTTCTTACGAATATCTGCAGAACATCAACGTGGCATCGCGTCCCTGGAGTCAGTCGCTGGGTCTGGGTCTGGCGCTGGCCGATACCGTGCTGCAAGGCGAAGGCGTCTGCCGGGTCCATGGCGGAGGTTTCGAAGGAACGATACAGATCGTCTGTCCTCAAGAGAAGGCGGACAAACTGAAAGAAACGATGCGCCATGTCTTTGGCGATGATTCCGTGATGGAACTGAAAGTCAGGCCATCCGGTACAAAACTTATAGTTTAAAGCAATCCTCGGAAAACTGCCGGGGATTTTTATTATGGACGAGATGCATCATTGATATGATCGCAGATAGTTCAATAGCATAAATCAGAATCGTTTTTTAGATAAAACAAACTATAATCAGGTATAATAAAAATGGAGATAGATATGTATCATATCAGCGACCTGAAAAAATACCTGCGTTGCGAATTGCTTTACTTTTACAGTAAAGACGAGAAGAAAGCATTCAAGCCGTATCTCAGGACTGATGACAATATCATTGATTTGCTGAAGAGATATTTTGATATCAGAGAATGTTTTTTAGGTATACGCAACGATGAAAACGATGTGTTCCTGAATGCCTATGGTCAGTACGAATGGTTCATCCATCCCCGCTTCGTCGATGGCGAGCTCAGGATCAACATTCCGTTGCTTCACAAACGCGATACTGTTCTGGATCTGTATTTCATCTATTACGGAACGCATATCAAGGAGCCGGATCTGCTGACGTATCGGATCTCGGTCGGGGTTCTGGAGAAGCTGAATCTTCCGGTCGGGGATATCTATCTGATCACCATGAATGGAAATTATGTGAATACAGGAACCATCGAACCTGATCGGCTGTTCCTATGCACGGATGTCTATAAAGGAAAGAAACTGATCGACCTGGTGAAAGAACATCCTTATCCTTATGAGGATGTCATAAAAAAGATGCAGGAATACGACTATGAACAGTCTCCTGCCAAGAAAAACCGTTTCTGCAAACAGAACGGGATCTGCGATTATTACGAGAAATGCTTTTCGCAAGAGAAGATCGATGCAGCCGACAGCATCCTTACCCTGGTTTCCAGCCAGTACAAGAACGAGATGTATGACGAGGGCATCTTGTATCTCAAAGATATCGATGTGAACCGTCTGGAAGGAAACAAAGCCCAGTACTCCCAGATACAGGCGTCCCGCAACGGCGGAACGTTCGTAGACAAGATGGGTCTGAAACACTGGCTGGAGAAACTGGATCGGCGTCCGATTTCGTTTATCGATTTCGAATGGGATCGCTATCTGGTTCCGCCCTATGTGAACATGCGTCCCTTGGACGTCGTCTGCTTCGAGTTCGCCTTATACTATATCGACGAAGAAAAACATATGCATCATCATACCTTTGTCGGCACGAACGACTGTCGCAGAGAGTTTATCGAAGAACTGCTGAAATATCTGCCCGAAGAAGGGCCTGTTCTAGGCTATAACGCCTATGGCGCGGAATGTCTGCGTCTTCATGAACTGGCGGACATGTTTCCGGAATACCGGGACAGACTGCAGACCATCAGTGACCGGTTCATTGACCTGGCGGAACCGTTTACGGAAGGACTGGTCTACGATATCCGCATGCAAGGCAACTATTCTTTGAAGAAACTGGTAGCGATCTGCTCCGATTATTCCTATGACGATCTGGATATCGATGACGGCATGGAAGCGGTATACCAGTGGAGAGAGCTCTTATCGGAAGAACAGAGCGAAAAGCAGCAGACCATCCAGAATCTGGAAGAATACTGTTCCCTGGATGCCTATGGTTTGTTTCTGGTATATAGATGGCTGATCAAACTCGCTTTAGAGTCTTAATAATAGAGGAGGTAAAGACTTATGAAATTTACGGTGTATGGTGAGAATGTCACGATCAATGAGAAGATGCAGGCTCAGATCGAAGAAAGGCTTTCCGGACTGAACAAGTACGTCGTCATCGACGAAGATCAGTTTGCGAAAGTATCGG
>JAEEGI010017417.1_pt1 | contig 14741 bp, 11 predicted proteins | sample 8958751 | NCBI WGS metagenome assembly JAEEGI01 (sample SAMN16246545, study PRJNA631951) | gut metagenome | biome: gut microbiome; feature: rumen; material: KS-attached | host: Bos | place: Iran: Karaj | collected 2018-10
TGTCGGCGGCTTTTCTGAGCTTTACCCTGTCCATCGATGACGTCATTATGTCCAACATGCTCGCCAGCGCACGCCAGTCGACCCTGCCGGTTCTGATTCTGTCCGTAAACCGCACCGGCATCACACCGGATATCAACGCGCTGACGACGCTGATGGTTGTGATTATGGTCCTCGGTATGCTGATCATGAACGCCATCCAGCGTCATATCTCGAAAAAAGAAGCCCGCGAAATTGCCGAATTTGAAAAACGAATTTCCGCCATGGCCAGCCATGACTGAAAGATAAAAAACAAGGAGGAATAAAAATGAAAAAAGCGCTGTCCCTGCTCATCGCATTTGCCATGCTCTTCAGCCTCGGCATCACTGCCAATGCTGCAGAAAAGAAAGAGCTCAACATCTTCATGTGGAGCGATTATATCTCTGACGATCTGATCGCAAATTTTGAAGACGAGTTCGGCGTCAGGGTCAACCTGAGCTACATGAATGACAATGCAGATTCCATCACCAAGCTCACTGCCGGTGCCGGAAGCGAGTACGACCTGATCATGACCTGCGATGCCTATATGGAATCCCTGATCGCAGGCGGCTACCTGGAAGAACTGGACCTCAGTCAGATCCCCAATTCCACAAACATCAACAAAGCCTACTGGTCCGAACAGAACCAGGGCTACTGCGTCCCCTATCTCATGAACTATATTTATGTGGTCTATGACACGGAGCGCTGCCCCATTGAGGTCACCTGCTACAACGACCTGATCCGTCCGGAGATGAAGGGCCAGATCGGCTCTGTGGACGGTGCCCGCAATCTCTTCCCGATCGCCCTGATCGCCCTCGGCTATGATCCCAACTCCCGTGACGAGAATGAGATCAAGGAAGCCTACGAATGGCTCGTTAAGTACAATGAAAACGTCGTAGCTTATGGCTCCACTGAGACCAACATCGTCAACGGCACCATTTCCTGCATGTTCACCTATGACGGCAACACCGCAGAGGCCATGGCGCAGCTCGGTGAAAACAATACCCTTGTTGTCGCTCCCTTTACCTCCGACCCGGTACAGCTCGGATTTGACCTGTACGTGATTCCGAAGGGAGCCCAGCACATGGATCTGGCCTATCAGTTCCTCAACTACATCTGCGATCCTGAAGTGATGGCCGCAAACCTCGTGGATAACCCCTACTCCTGCCCGAATGACGCCGCTGTCGCAGCTGCCTCCGAGGAATACCGCAACGGTCCGGCTTTCGACTTTGACTACAAGACCAACATCTTCTTCCAGGAAGACGTCGGCGATGCCATCACCATTTACGACCAGTACTACCAGATGCTGAAGGTGGGCTGATCGAAAAGGAGGAACCCTCTTGCTTAAGTTCGATGAACAGAAGCAAATAGAAAGTGTGCGCGGGGCTCTCGCCCTGCGTACACAGATCGAGGAAATCATAGACCGCATCTGGTCCGGCGGACTTACGAATCTGTGCTGGCTCGGGATCGGCGGAACCTGGGCAAGCTGCATGCAGGCACATTGCCACATGAAAGAGCGCAGTGCTCTCGAACTGTTCGTCACCAATGCGGCAGAATACTGTGCTGCAGGAGACCGCAGAATCGGAGCCGGAACGCTCGTCATCATTTCCTCGGTCACCGGCACAACGGCTGAGATTGTAGAGGCAGTGGCAAAAGCCCGGCAAGCTGGGGCCTGCATTCTCGGTTTTATTGATCAGCCGGATGTTCCCCTGGCCTCCATGGTGGATTACTGCATCAGCTATAAGGCCAACGAACAGCTGAAATTTTTCATGGCGGCCGACCGCATTCTCTGGCACGAGGGTGTCATGCCGGAATATAACGCTATGTATGCCCAGTTCGATGCAGCACTCCCGGAAGCCCTTGCGGCAGCCGAAAAAGCAGCTGACACATTCGGTGAGGAGTTTGCCCGGAAACACAAAGACGACGCACTGCACTACTTTGTCGGTGCCGGAAGTCTTTACGGGGCCACCTACTCTTATGCGATGTGCTACTGGGAGGAGATGCACTGGATCCGCACGAAATCCATCCACTCCGCAGAGTTTTTCCACGGTATGCTGGAGATTGTTGACGAAGACACCCCGGTCACGCTGTTTATCGGAGAGGATACCCAGCGCAGCCTGGGCGAACGGGTCGCCCGCTTCCTCCCAAAAGTCTGCCGCAACTATACCATCATTGACACGCGGGAGTACGTGCTTCCCGGTATCGACGATGCGTATCGGCCTGCCGTGTGCCATCTGGTGATGCATGCTGTAACAAACCGGATTGACGCCCATCTGGAGGCACTCTCCGGCCACGACATGAAGCTCCGGCGGTATTACCGGAAGATGGACTATTAACGAAAGCAAGAGCAGGGAAGGTTCAAAGACCTTCCCTGTTTTATGAACTGATATGACACGATGAAATACGGACTCTTTACCTGCCCCTATCAGCGGCTTTCTCTGGAAAAAGCCTTTTCAGATGCCAGCGTGATGGGTTATGATTATGTCGAGCTCTGGGGAGGCAGGCCTCATGCCTATGCGCCGGATCTCCTTGACGGGGATCTGGATGCCATCCTTCGGCTGATCGACCGCTTTGAGATGCCGGTGGAGGTCTATACTCCGGAACACAACGCTTACCCCTATAACTACATGATTGGAACCGAGCGGCAGTGGGATGATGCGATGGACTATCTGTCGGCTGCCCTCCGCTGCGGTAAAGCTCTGGGTGCAAAGTATACCCTGATCTCTGTCGGGCACAGTGGCTTTGCACCTCTGCAGGAGCGGAGAGCCCGGCTTTTGAAAAGCCTGCGGCATCTCTCTTTGGAAGCGGAACGACTGGATCATCCTATCCTTCTGGAGCCTCTTACTCCGATGGAATCGGACTTCTGCACCTGTGCAGAGGAATTGCTGGAGATCCTGGAGGAACTCAAATCTCCCTTTATTCAGGGCATGTGCGATGTCGTTGTTCCGTTCGTACAGCAACGGAATCCCGCTGATGATATCCGTCTGCTCGGATCGCGAATGGCTCACCTGCATCTGACAGACAGCGACGGTATCACGGAGGCTCATCTCCTGCCCGGAGACGGAAGCATGGATCTCCGCGGACTCCTGGGGGAACTGAGAACAGGTATTTATGACGGCTCCGCGACACTGGAGCTGGTCACACATTATATAGACACACCTTCCGAAGCCGCTTTTGCAGCCATTCGGAGGATCAGGGAGATGACAGAAGATGAAAATAGCCTGTGTCGGTGACAACTGCATCGATTATTACGATGACAATGGGCAGGCCTTTCCCGGCGGGAACCCGGTCAATGTCGCAGTCTATGCAAAGCGTCTCGGGGCGGAGTCTGCCTATCTCGGTGCAGTCGGAACCGATCGTTACGGGGACCTTCTGCTCAGCCGTCTCAGGGAAAAGGGCGTGGACATCTCTCATGTTCAGTGTCTATCCGGTGCGACAGCACTCTGCCATGTCACACATGTGAATGGTGATCGAGTCCTCGGCGATTACGACGAGGGTGTGATGGCGGATTTTTCCCTTCGGCAGGAAGACCTGACCTATCTGAGCGAGTTTGACCTGGTTGTGACCGGACTGTGGGGACATGCCGAGAACAGCCTTGCAGCGATTCGTGCAATGGGCATTCCGATTGCCTTTGACGGAGCCGAGCGTCCCTTCGACCCGGCAGGCATGATTGCGCTCCCGCAGACGGACATTGCGTTCTTCTCCAATGACCTGCTCCCGTTGGACCAGTTGAAGGAAAGGATCCTTTCGATTGCGTCTCTCGGGCCAAAGCTGGTGGTCGCTACACGCGGCGGTCAGGGCAGCCTCGCCTATGACGGAAGCCGTTTTGTTGCCTGTCCTCCCGCCCCCTGCAAGCTGATCGACACCATGGGGGCAGGGGACAGTTATATTGCGGGCTTTCTTCTCGCATGGCTGAGAGGGAGTTCTCTCATTGCCTGTATGCAGGCCGGCGCTCAGAACGCCGCTGTCACCATCGGCTATGCCGGAGCATGGTAATTCACTCGGCACATTCTGTTTTCTGTCGATGTTCAGCCGACAAAATGCTGTCCGGAGGAACGCTGTTTCTCCCGGGCAGCTTTTCTTTCCAATCGGTCTGCTTCTATTTTGGCGAACTGCCGGTCGACTGTCTTCCCGGCCTTCTTTCTTTACAAAACCGTATATCGCCTGTATAATCAGGCACAGACACAGAGGGGGGATACACATGGCGGCTGAAACCTATACCGTTGTCGTAGCCGATGATGAACAGGAACTGCGGGAAGCGGTCTGCAGCATGATCCGCTGGGAGGAGATTGGTTTTCGCCTGGTCGGAAGCGCCGGAAACGGACTGGATGCGCTGCAGCTGGTGGAACAGCTGCAGCCGGATCTGCTTCTGACCGATATTCAGATGCCCTTTATCACCGGAACAGAGCTGGCAAAGAGTGTTCGGGAGCTTCAGCCGCTCATTTCGATTGCATTTCTGTCCGGCTATGATGATTTTGAATATGCGCAGCGCGCAATCGAGAATCGCGTCATCTCTTATCTTCTGAAACCGATCAGTGTAGCGGAGCTCACCGCCGCTTTGCGTGAAATCCATGAAAAAATGGAGCGGCATTTCCAGGAGCTCCGTCCGGTTGATGTGCATGTCAGCAAACACCTGACCACTGCCTCTCTCCTGCTGGATCCCTATGCGGAATACTCCGGGGAGGATGCGGAGCGCCTGCTTCTGGAGAGCGGCATGGTTTTCACCAGACCCTATGACATTGCCGTCTTTTCTGTCCGCGTCTGTCATGCGGAACAGCGCTCTGCGCATATGATTGACCGTATCCTGCGCAAATATTTCAGCTGCTGCAGTTTTGCTTCAGGCGGCAGGATTCTGAGCCTGGTTATTTCGGAAAACGGATTCACTCACATAGGAGCAGCTCTGGATGAGCTTTATTACGCTTGCCGGCGCATGCTGGATGAGAACTGCATCCTCGGCATCAGCCGCTTCTTTCCGGATTTGCGGTACTGTACAGAAGCATGCCGTGAGGCTGTCGAAGTGCAGCAGAAAGCCACAGAACCGGGGATTTTCCGTTATGAGGACCTGATTGTTCATTCCGAAGCCGCCTCATCAAATTCCTCCGTCAGTCCCGCAGGGGAAGGGGTTCGTTCTCTGTGCCAGCAGGCGATGAAAATCATCGCATCCGAGTATCGGGACGAAACCCTGAGCCTGAGCTCGGTCAGCGAACGGCTCCATGTTAATCCGAATTACCTGAGCGCCAATATGAAAAAATATGCCGGTGATACCTTTATCAATTTGCTGATCAGGGAACGGATGGAGCAGGCACTCCGGCTTCTCCAACAGCCCGGCGGGATGAAAATTGCAGAAATCGCCGCTGCATGCGGTTACAGTGACCAACATTATTTCAGTTACTGCTTCAAGAAATACCATGGAACCAGTCCGGCCAGGATGCGCCGCTCGGAGGAATCTGTATGAAGAATCGCGGTATTCGCATGAGCAGTCTTCTCACGCTCTCGAATCTGGCCATTGTCCTCCTTATTCTGTCCGGCGCGGTTTTTCTCTTTGCGCGGACATACCAGCAGCAGCTCATAGGAACTGCGCGGACAAACAGCCTCCGTACCGTGACGCAGGTCAGCAGCACCGTCAACGACTATCTCGCGGAAATCAACGCCGTGATGCGCACCCTGGAGGAGGAAATGACCGACGCTGAAAAGCAGCGGACCGACTTCTTTGACGTCTTTCTTCGCACCCGTCCGGATGTTGTTGCAGTGTCTACTTATGATCCGGCGGGAAATCTTTCTCACTGCTACAGCAACCTCGGTCCGCCAACGGGAACCCGGTCGGACGGCATCAATCTCTCTCTGGATCTGCAGCGCCTTCTTTCCGAACCGGACGGATACGTCTCCGCGCCGCACGTTGTAACCTTTTTCCAGGATGTATATCCCTGGGTCATCACGGTAGTTTCCCCGCTGGAGAATGAAAGCGGTGAGCACTGGATCGCTCTGGACATCAGCTGCAGCGATATTTCCTCCTACATCAGCGACAGCGGCGTCGGCCGCCGTGGATATTGCTATCTGATGGACATGGAGGGGAACATCGTTTATCATCCTCAGCAGCAGCTGATCTATTCCGATCTCAAAACAGAGGACTCCGCCCTGGTCGCTTCCCTGGAAGACGGAAGCTATGTGGAAGGGATGGTGATCTATGCCGTCAAAACCCTGAACAATGGTCAATGGAGGCTGGTCGGTGTCAGTTTCCTGCAGGAATTTCTGACCGAAAGTCTGCGGCAGCTCGGCACGATTCTCCTGATTCTTGCTGCTCTGGTACTGCTGGCGGCCCTCCTGATCAGCGCTGTCGTGAGTACTGTGCTCTCCCATCCTCTGCGGGATCTGGAACACGCCATGGAACAGTTTGAAGAGGACGCCGACCGGTTCAACTATGAGCCGCCGAAGATAGCTGTACGGGAAATCCGCCATCTTTCCGGTTCTTTCCGTGACCTCGTGCTCAAGGTTCAGCAGCTGATGAAAACAGTCCGAGAGGAAGAAATCAATCTGCGGAAAACGGAGCTGCGTGCCCTGCAGGCACAGATCAATCCGCATTTTCTGTATAACACGCTGGACTCCATCTCCTGGATGTGCGAGCAGGGAAAGAATTCCGAGGCTGTCGAGATGGTCAATGCGCTTGCCCGCCTGTTCCGTATCAGCATCAGCCGCGGACATGAACTGATTCCCATCCGCAGCGAACTGCAGCATGCCGAGAGCTATCTGGAAATTCAGGCGCACCGCTATAAAAACCAGTTCACCTGGTCAATCGATGCCGAAGAAAGCTGTCTGGACTATCTCTGCCACAAGATCACTCTTCAGCCGATTATTGAAAACGCGATTTATCACGGTTTAAACGGTCTTGTCGATGACGGAGAGATTCTGGTCTCCGTCCGGGAAGACGGAGAGGATATTCTCTTCACCGTGACTGACAACGGGTCGGGCATGACTCAGGAACAGATCTCCGCCATCATGCAGAAAGACCACAGCGACCGCGCCGGGATCGGAATCAAAAACGTGAACGACAGGCTGACGATCTATTTCGGTCCCGCATACGGTATTCAGATTGACAGTGAGCCGGATTGCGGTACCAGCGTCCTGATCCGCATGCCCAAGGTGAGAGAGGAGGCAGATTATGAGAAAAAATAAGCTTCTTCTCCTGTTCCTTTTGGTATCGCTTCTGCTCAGTGCCTGCGGACAGGCGCAGGAGCGTTCATCGCCGTACAGGATTTATCTGATCTCCAAATCCACTTCCACCGAATTCTGGCGTTCCGTTTTCGCCGGGGCAAACGCCGCCAGGGCGGAATACAACGTGGAACTTACCATCCGCGGCCCGGAGACAGAAGAGGACTATCTCGGGCAGAACAGGTACATCGAAGAAGCCATTCAGAATCATGCCGATGCCATTGTTTTTTCTGCCATCAGTTATACGGAAAATGCCCCTGCAATTGATGCTGCCGCAGAGGCCGGCATCAAAATCATCGTGATCGACAGCGACGTCAATTCCTCCCGTGTCAGTGCCCGTATCGGAACGGACAACATTCAGGCGGGAAGGATTACCGCAGCAGCTGCACTTGATACGGATGCAGCACATCTTTCCGTCGGCATTGTGAATTTCGCTCTTGTCAGCAGGAACGGAGAAGAGCGGGAAATCGGTCTCCGGGAGGAGCTCGAAAAGGACAGCCGGGTCGAGCAGATCTATACCGTCAATTCCCTCACCGATCATGATGCGGCTCGGACGAGCGCAATTTCTCTGCTGGAGGAGCACCCGGAAATCAACGTCCTGATCGGCCTGAATGAACCGCTCGGCGTCGGCGTCGCAGAGGCTTCTGAAGAGCTTGATCTGGGCGGCCGGGTCCGCGTGATTTCCTTTGACTCGAATATCCGCTGTATCGACCTGCTTCGAAGCGGCGCCGTTTCCGCCCTGATTGTACAGAATCCTTATGCGATGGGTTATCTCGGGGTCGAGACCGCATGGAAAGTTCTGGAAGGGCAAAGCTTCCGGCCCGACCAGCTGATTGACACTGCCACCTCCATTATCACACGGGAAAACATGTTTACGGTGGAGGGACAGAGATCCTTATTTTCATTCGGATAATTATGCACTCTGCACAATTTCTGGCGTTTATTTTTGACACTTTCAACGAGAGAGATGAAGAATCTTAACTTTTTTCATAAAGAAAACCCATTGATTTTCTGTCTCTGTCTGCTAAGATAGTATTGGAAAAAGGGGACCCATCCCTAAATCAGAAATGGAGGAAAATACCATGAAGAAAATCCTTGCAGTTGTCCTGGCACTGATGCTGGTCTTCTCTCTGGGCTGCACGGCTTTCGCAGCCGGCGTTCCCAACGCAGAGAAACCGGTCATCTGGTTCAACCGTCAGCCGTCCAACAGCCAGACCGGCGAGCTGGATATGGATGCTCTGACCTGGAATGAAAACACCTACTATGTCGGCTTCGACGCCATTCAGGGTGCAGTTCTGCAGGGCCAGATGATCGTGGATTATCTGCAGGCCCAGGGTGCTGAGATCGACCGCAACGGCGACGGCACCATCGGTTACGTTCTGTGCATCGGCGACGTCGGCCACAACGACTCCATTGCCCGTACCCGCGGCGCGCGTCTGGCTCTCGGCACCGCTGTTCCCGACAGCGCCCAGGGCAAAACCGAGGTCGGCGACATCAACGACGTCGATCCCACTCCCATCGGCACCAACCTGGACGGCTCCGCTTCCAGCGTGAAGGACGGCTCCATCACCATCGGCGGACAGGAATTCGTCGTGCGTGAGCTCGCCTCTCAGGAGATGAAGAACAATTCCGGCGCCACCTGGGATGCACCCACCGCCGGCAATGCCATCAACACCTGGAGTGCTGCGTTTGGCGATCAAATCGACGTTGTCGTCTCCAACAACGACGGCATGGGCATGGCCATTTTCAACGCCTGGTCCAAGGAGATCGGCGTTCCCACCTTTGGATATGACGCCAACAGCGATGCCGTCGCCGCCATCGCGGACGGCTATTGCGGCACCATCTCCCAGAACGCCGACGTTCAGGCCTATCTGACCCTCCGTACCCTGCGCAATGCCCTGGACGGCATCGACATCATGACCGGTATCAGCACCCCCGATGCCGCGGGCAATGTTCTGTCCGAGGATCTGTACTTCTATGACGAAGCGACCCGCTGCTTCTACGCTCTCAACGGCGCTGTCACAGCCGCAAACTATGAGGCGTTCCTGGATGCCACTGCTCCGAATCCCGCCTTCAGCAACCAGCTGAGCGAAGAAGATGCGGCAGTGAAGAATGTCTGGCTCGACATCTTCAACTCCACGGATAACTTCCTGAACGCCACCTACCTGCCCCAGCTGCAGAACTACGACAAGGTTCTGAACCTGAACGTCGAGTACGTCAAGGGTGACGGCCAGACCGAAGGCAACATCATCGACCGTCTTGCCAACCCCGACGCCTATGAAGGCTTCTGCATCAACATGGTGAAGACGGACAACGCTGCCTCCTACATGGCAAAGCTCAGCTGATCATCGAGATCACGAATTTATAACATCGAAAGCCCCGATCACAAATCGGCGGACGGGGATGTGGCATTTACCACATCCCCGTTTTAATCATGCATAGAAAAAGGCAGGAATACAACGATGGCTGATTCGAATACCAAAACAGTCTTATCGATTCGGGACATGTGCAAGTCCTTCGGACGCAACCGCGTTCTCGACCACATCGACCTGGATGTGAAAGAGGGCACTATCATGGGTCTGATGGGCGAGAACGGCGCCGGAAAATCAACCATGATGAAATGCCTGTTTGGCACCTATCAGAAGGACGAAGGGACCATTCGCCTGAACGGGAAAGAAGTTAACTTTTCCGGCCCGAAAGACGCGCTGGAAAACGGTGTCGCCATGGTCCATCAGGAACTGAACCAATGCCTGGAGCGTAATGTCCTGGACAACCTGTTCCTGGGGCGCTATCCGAAAAACTCTCTCGGAATCGTCGATGAAGCCCGCATGAAGAATGAGGCGACAGAACTTTTCCGAAAACTGAATATGACCGTCAATCTGACCGCTCCAATGAAGACCATGTCGGTTTCAGCGCGGCAGATGGTGGAGATCGCCAAGGCGATTTCCTATAACGCAAAGCTGATCGTACTGGACGAGCCCACCTCTTCCCTCACCGTCAGGGAGGTGGAGAAACTCTTTGAGATGATGCGCAATCTCAAGGCACAGGGTATTTCTCTGATTTATATCTCACATAAGATGGATGAGATCTTTGAGATCTGTGATGAAGTCTCCGTCCTGCGTGACGGCAAAATGGTGGTCACAACCGAGACGAAAAAAACGAATATGAACCAGCTGATTGCCTACATGGTCGGCCGCTCGCTGGCAAACCGTTTCCCCGCTGTGGACAACATCCCCGGCGATGTGGTTCTGTCCGTACAGCATCTGTCCACCAAGTTCGCTCCCAATCTCAAGGATATCTCCTTTGATGTGCGCGAGGGCGAAATTTTCGGCCTCTACGGCCTTGTCGGCGCGGGCCGGACCGAGCTGCTGGAGACCATGTTCGGCGTCAGAACACGCGCGGCCGGTCGTGTCTATTACAAAGGGCGTCTGATGAATTTTGAGAGTGCGAAGGACGCCATGGCGCATGGCTTCGCGATGATCACCGAAGAGCGAAAATCCACCGGTCTTTTCCTCGAAGGGGATCTGACCTTCAACACGACAATTACGAATCTGAGTCATTATAAATCCGGCATTGCCCTTTCAAAAGACAAGATGGTCAAAGCGACGGCCAATGAGATCAATGTCATGCACACCAAGTGCATGGGGCCGGCAGACCCGATCACCGCTCTGTCCGGCGGGAACCAGCAGAAGGTGATTTTCGGCAAATGGCTGGAGCGCGACCCGGCGGTATTCATGATGGATGAACCCACCCGCGGCATTGACGTGGGTGCCAAATACGAAATCTATGAGCTGATCATCAAAATGGCAAAACTCGGGAAGGCAATCATTGTTGTCTCATCCGAGATGCCGGAGATTCTGGGCATCACAAACCGGATCGGTGTCATGTCGAACGGGCGACTTTCCGGGATCGTCAACACCAAAGAAACGAACCAGCAGGAACTCCTGAGACTCAGCGCGAAATATCTTTAATCGGAGGCAAGACAGAAGCATGGATACGAAAAACGAAGCGATCCTCTCCGTCGAAGAGGAACGGGGCCTTCTGGCGCCCATTGACCAATACGTCGGCGGAATCCAGGAGAAAATCAATGCCCTCCGGGTGGAAGGCACCGACAAGGTTGTCTCTCTGACCAACCATATGGCGATTGTCAAGGAGAACGCCAATTATACCAAAGCGGAAAAGTCTGCCATCATCGCTGAGGATCGGAAAGCACTGGAAAAAGCCAAGGCAGTAGAGGAAGCGAACCGCGCAGAGATCAAATCACTGATCGACGAGGCGGTCCGTTATCTGGACGCAAACTACGACAAGGAATATTACGACAAGGTCGTCACTTCCTGTACGGCGGAAAAGGCGGAAGAGGACAAACGTTACGAAGCGGAACTCTCCGAACTGAAGCGCGAACATGAAGCGGAGCTTGCGAAGCTGAAGGACCCGGGCGAAATCAAGGACGAAAAATACGTCTATAAAAACCGTCAGTTTGACGCGAAGCTCAAGCACGACGCTACCCTGCAGGAGATCAAGGACCGGAGACATGATGCCTTTGCCTATCGCTATCACCTGATCGACCTGCTCCGGCTCTCGCATTTCACCCGCGGGGAGAAACGGAAGCAGAACTGGGAAAACTACAAATATTCCTTTAACGTGAAGCAGTTTTTCCTGACCAACGGTCTGTATATCGTAATCGTCTGCGTCTTCATCCTGCTCTGCATCCTGGCTCCGGTGATCAAGCATACCCAGCTGCTGACGATGAACAATATCCTGAACATCCTGCAGGCGGCATCCCCGCGCATGTTCCTGGCACTGGGTGTCGGCGGCCTGATCCTCCTGGCCGGTACAGACCTCTCTGTCGGGCGTATGGTGGGTACCAGCATGGTGCTTGCGACGATGATCATGCACAAGGGCATCAACACGGGTGCGCTTTTCGGGCATATCTATGACTTTACGAGTATTCCCGTTCTGGCCCGCGTGTTCCTCGCGCTGCTGGTCTGCTGCATCGTCACGACAACCTTCACCTGCATTGCCGGCTTCTTCACGGCTCGGTTTAAGATTCATCCCTTTATCTCCACCATGGCAAACATGCTGATCATGTTCGGCCTGATTACATTTGCAACCAAGGGCGTTTCCTTCGGCGCGATTGAGATGTCCATCAACAAAATCATCATGCCGAAAATCGGCGGACAATTTCCGACGATCATCCTCTGGGCCGTGGCAGCGGTGATCATCATGTGGTTTGTCTGGAACAAAACCAAGCTGGGGAAGAATATGTACGCAGTCGGCGGCAACCCCGAGGCGGCTGCCGTCTCCGGCATCTCAGTGTTTAAAGTGACCATTACCGCATTTATCATCGCCGGTATCCTGTACGGCTTCGGCGCATGGCTGGAATGCATCCGCATGGTAGGCTCCGGCTCCGCCGCTTACGGACAGGGCTGGGAAACGGACGCCATCGCGGCCTGCGTGGTCGGCGGCATTTCGTTCAAGGGCGGTATCGGCAAGATCCAGGGAATTGTGGTCGGTGTGCTGGTTTTCACCGCGCTGACCTATTCCCTGACGATCCTCGGTGTGGACACGAACCTTCAGTTCGTGTTCTCCGGAATTATCATCCTGTCCGCGGTGACGATCGACTGCCTCAAGTACGTGCAGAAGAAGTAATTCCGGCGGGGCAAAGAGGAAACAGAAAACCCCCGCGCCTCAGGGCGCGGGGGTTAATGTGTACCATGGAAGGCAGGGATCAGGCGATTTTCCGGACAACATCCGCATGAATGCAGTGCTCCGTTTTCACCCAGTGCTGCTGGTCGCTGCAACGGATCAGACCGAAGACCTGGTTGAAAAATCCGACGATGGCATTTGCGAAAAATCCACCGATCATCATGGGAACCGTACGGAACCTGAAATGGATCCTGTTATCAATCCAGTCCGCATAATAGAACAGGAAGAAATAACTGTATGAAATGATCATGATACCGATCAGCGTTCCGCTGAGCGAGATGTCAAAGAAGGGCCTTCCGGAGAAACCAAGGAAGAGCACGGCGTTAAGCAGCAGCTGCAGGAGTGCGGCAACGGTCGCGGCAACGCTGTACATATAGGTTCCCAGGCTCAGGAATTCCCACAGGCTGATACGGCCGGCAAACAAAGCCCGGACCAGTTTTCCGGTATTATGCAGCGTCACATACCAGTGTCCCTGTCCCCAGCGGACCCGCTGCCGGATCGCCGCGACGAGACGGGTGGGCTTTTCATCGTAGACCCGGGTAAAGTGGTTCCAGAGAATCCGGCGCCCTTCCAGGATGGCTTCCACCTGCATCTCGTAGTCCTCTGTAAGCGTCATGGTGGTCCATCCGCCCCGCTGGGCAAGGTAAGAGGTGCTCATCGCAAACCCGGTGCCGCCGAGGACTCCGTTCAGGCCCAGGCGTTGCTTCGCAAGGTTGAAAAAGCGGTTGCTCAGGGTATAACCGGTATAGTAGAACCAGGCAACCACGCCGCTTTTATTCTTCGCGCCGAGATAGCACTGGATAAAGTCGGGCCGTCCCTTGTCAAGGTACTGGCTGTTGACTTCACGGAACATATTGGAATCAATCAGGTTATCCGCGTCAAAGATCATCATCAGGTCATAATTATCCCGGTAATCGATCTGATCCAGCGCTTTTTTCAGGGCGATGGGCTTGCCGGTTGGGGCATCCGGGGATTCCTTGTGCGTTTCAATCACATTGGCGCCGAGGCTTCTTGCTTTTTCCGCTGTTCCGTCTGTACAGTTATCGGCGATGATATAGAAATCGTACAGTTCCCTGGGATAATCCATCTCATTCAGGTTTCCGATGATATCCCCGATCACCTTTTCCTCGTTATGGGCGGGAACAAGCACCAGAAAGCGCATCTGCGGATCGTGATCCTTATAATCTTTCTTCGCTTTTCCGAATCCCCAGAAGCCGATAATAATCTGATAAAGCAGGCTGAATGTCAGAAAAACACCGCATACTCCTGCCAGTGCCTCCAGCACCATTTTCAGGTAATTCATGATTCCTCTCCCCATTCCACGGGCTTTTCAGCCCTGTTCAGAAACCGGTCCGGCGCCTGTCACCCGGCTGTCCACGGATCATATTTTCCGGTTTCAAGTATATCAGCGATGCGCTTTGCGGCAAATCCGTCCCCATAGGGGTTGCATGCATGTGCCATGGCATCGTAGGCAGCCTGGTTCTCAAGCAATTCGGTGAAATTACGGCGAATATCTTCCTCGCCGGTTCCGACCAGCCGCAGCACGCCGGATTCAACGCCTTCCGGACGTTCGGTGGTGTCACGCATCACCAGGACAGGCCGGCCGAAGGCCGGACATTCCTCCTGGATTCCGCCGGAGTCCGTCAGGCAAAGATAACACCTGGCTTCAAAGTTGTGGCAGTCCAGGACATCAACCGGTTCGATCAGGTGAATACTGCTGCAGTTTTCCAGCTCTTCAGCTGCCACTTTGCGAACCGACGGATTCATGTGAATCGGATATACCGCCCTGCATTCCGGATGTTCATCCAATACGC
>JAEEGI010017426.1_pt1 | contig 14737 bp, 9 predicted proteins | sample 8958751 | NCBI WGS metagenome assembly JAEEGI01 (sample SAMN16246545, study PRJNA631951) | gut metagenome | biome: gut microbiome; feature: rumen; material: KS-attached | host: Bos | place: Iran: Karaj | collected 2018-10
GTAATTTCATGATGGGCCATGTGGCGGCTGTAGCCATTACCATTACAAAGATAACGGCGACACCCATACCCAGTGATGAATCAAGTTTCTTGGAAACGCCGAGGAACGGGCAGATACCGAGGAACTGAGCCAGCGGGTAGTTATTTACCAGGACCATTCCAAGTATTATCGAGAAATATAATCCCATTACTCTTCATCTCCTTTCTTCTCTGCGGGAGCTTCTGCAGCTTCAGCGGCCTTCTTTCTGAGAAGAGCGTTTTCAGCGGCAGCAAGCACCGGATCAGGATTTTCTGATTTGGCCTCACCGGACTGGGCAGCTTCTTTTGCGGCCTTGGCAGCCTTTGCAGCTGCGATCTTTGCGGCCTTTTCTTCTTCGGTCATCTTGGGGGCATCAGCCTTGGGGGCAACGGCCTTGGGAGCCGGGATCTCGATGGCGCCAAGTTCAGCTACGCACTTTTCCTGAGTGCACATTGAAGCGAGAGCGCATCCTCCGCACTCGAAATCTCTGGGTGTGCCGCCTTTGCGGTTGATGAGCCAGTTTACGAATGCGATGATCGCGGCGTATACGAAGAATCCGCCGGGTGCCAGTGCGATGATCAGCATCGGGTGTTCATGCACGAAGGGAATGTGGATGGTGATGCTCTCCTGGAAAGCTTCGTCGCCAAGGAAGAAGCCGGAAAGAAGAGTTCCGTTTCCGATGAGCTCTCTGATGGCTCCCATGATGGTGAGAGCGATGGTGAAGCCCAGGCCCATTCCGATTCCGTCAAGAGCGGAGTCGATGACACCGTTCTTGTTGGCAAACATTTCCGCACGTCCCAGGATGATGCAGTTTACTACGATCAGCGGAAGGAATACTCCCAGTGAATTGTACAGAGGAACTGCATATGCCTGGACGATGAACTGTACAAGTGTTACGAATCCGGCGATTACTACGATGTAGCACGGGATACGTACCTTGTCAGGAATTATCTTTGCCAGAAGAGAGATAACGATGTTGGAGCAGATAAGCACGAAGGATGCTGCGATGCCCATGCCCATGCCGTTGAAGGCGGAGCTGGTGGTCGCAAGCGTGGGGCACGTACCTAAGAGCAGAACAAGGTTGGGGTTCTCTTTGATGATACCTTTTGTAAGTATCTGTAATCTGCTTACTTTATTTTCCATTATCATACACCTCCCACAGTTTTGAACTGCTCGAGGGCAGCGTAAATGCCGTAGTGGACTGCATTGGAGGAGATGGAAGCTCCGCTCACATGCATTCCGACGCTCTTGGCATCCGTAGAAGTAAGTTCTGTAAGGCCGACGTACTGCTGAGTGTGGCTGGTTGCGTGAGCCTTGGTACCAAGTCCCTTGGTATCAGAGTGCTCTGTGACCTTGACGCCTGTGATGGCTCCGTCAGCGTCGATGCCTACCATCTCGGTGAGCATTCCGCCGAAGGACTGAGTCTTGACTGTGACCACCATGCCGACTCCCGGCGCGATGTAGCAGTCCTCAACATATACCTTGCCTTCAACGCATTCGACGAGTTCGCCGTCATACTGCTCAAAAGATGTTGCTGCGGGAAGAAGCTCTGCCCTGGCTGCGTCAGCGGCCTTTGCAGTATTGTCCGCGATGACGGGAGCCGTCACGGAGTTTACGAAGGCCAGCGCAAAAGTCATCACCAGGCAGATGGCTACCAGCACTACTGTGGGCTGGATGTATTCTTTAAAGGTGTTGCTCTTCATTTTTTCTTACCTCCATACATTCTCTTCTGGAAGAAGCTGTCGATGAGAGGTGTCAGGCAGTTCATGATCATGATGGAGAATGAAACTCCCTCAGGATACTGTCCCCAGAGTCTGATGACCATGGTCAGGATGCCGCAGCCGATACCGAACACGATCTTGCCCTTTGTAAGCAGCGGTGAAGTGACGTAGTCGGTGGCCATGAAGAAGGCACCCAGGAATACGCCGCCTGCCAGGATGTGGAAGAGAGCCATCTGAAGAGGATCTCCCTGACCTGTAGCTGCATAGTAGATGAGAGCGAATACGAATACCGTTCCGATGAAGCAGCAGGGGATCACCGGGCTGATGATCTTTCTCCAGATGAGGAAGATGCCTCCGATAAGGAGTGCAAGAGCGGATACCTCGCCGAGGGAGCCGCCGATGAAGCCCAGGAACATCTGCATGTTTGAGGGAAGGTTGTCGATGGAACCTTCTGCCAGCACACCCAGAGGAGTAGCCTTGGATGTGGCGTCAGCAGCCATTCTCGGAAGGGGCCATGTGGTCATCTCAGTTGCGAATGAGATGAACAGGATGACCCTTGCGGTGATGGCAGGGTTCACAAGATTCTTGCCAAGACCTCCGAAGAGCTGCTTGACAACGATTATCGCTGCAAGGTCACCGATGATCAGGATCCAGATGGGAAGTCCTGCGGGGACGTTGAAAGCGATGAGCATTCCGGTAAGGGCGGCGGAAAGGTCGCCTACCGTGTTATCCCTCTTCATCATCACGTTCCAGAGCCACTCAAAGAACATGCTGGCTGCCATTGAAACGGCAGTGAGCAGCAGAACTCTGGGTCCGAATACGTATGTGCTCACAAGGAGGGACGGAACCAGCGCGATGATGACCATCAGCATGGTCATGCGGGTATCCAGAGCCGTCACTACGTGAGGTGATGAAGATACGACTAAGTTGTTTTTGTAATTGCTCATTTGATTCCCGCCTCCTTTACAATTGCTTTACCAAGGGTATTCATGAAGGCGAGCGGTCTGTGTGCCGGACAGATGTATGAACATGATCCGCAGTTCATGCACTGGTTGACATCCAGATCGAACAGAGCCTGAGCGTCATGTCTCTCGTAAGCGTCAGCGAGAGCCGTGGGGATCAGGTCGAAGGGGCAGGCCTGGTGGCAGCGTCCGCAGTTGATGCAGGCTGTCTCCATCTTGACCTGAGCCTTTTCCTTGGAGAATGCCAGGATCGCGTTGTTGTTCTTAACGATCGGCAGTTCGTCCGTGGGGATCGCTCTTCCCATCATGGGGCCTCCCATGAGGACCTTTCTGGGCTCTTCCTTGTATCCGCCGCAGTAATCGATCACGTCGTGGATGAGAGTTCCGATGGGAACGATGACGTTCTTGGGCTCCTTGACAGCATCTCCGTCAACGGTGAGCTTCTTGGCGATAAGGGGCACGCCTGTCCTGAAATAGTGGCCTACCTTGGTAACCGTGTTCACGTTGTCAAGGATGCAGCCCATGTCTGCGGGAAGCACTCCGGCGTTCATGACTTTGCCGAAGATCTCGTAGACCAGGACACGCTCAGCTCCCTTCGGGTAGTTGGCCTGAAGGCTGAAGGTTTCGATGTTGTCGATGCCGTGATCCTTGAGCGCCTTGTTGATGTGCTCGATGGCGTCCGGCTTGTTGTCCTCGATGGCGATGTAGCCGTGATCGAGTCCGTCATACTTCATGATCATCTGGCATCCTCTGAGGAGATCCTCAGTATCTTCCAGCATGGTCCTGTGGTCAGAAGTGATGTAAGGCTCGCACTCGGCGGCGTTTACTACCAGGTAGTGAACGTCATCGAGGTTCTTGGGATTGAATTTGATGCTTGTGGGGAAAGCAGCTCCGCCCAAGCCCACTATGCCTGCCTTGCGGACGTCCGCTACGAACTCCGCCAGGTCTTTGGGCTCTTCCGGGATCTGAACTTCCTCCGAGATTTCCTGCTTCTTGTCCGGCTCGATGACCACCAGCGTATCATATCCGCCTGCAGCGGATCTCGCCTGTTCGATACCTACTACAGTACCGGAAACGCTGGAATGGATCGGAGCGCTGACAAAGGCGTCCGTATCGCCGATCTTCTGGCCGACCTTGACGTAATCGCCCTTGGCTACCAGCGGCTTACACGGAGCACCGATGTGCTGGGACATGGAAATCTTTACAATGTCAGGTATAGGCATCACTTCCGAGGCGCAGGCCGCGGTATTCTTGTGATGGCTAACATGAACACTGCTCAGGTGTTTTTTGCCCATGTTAATGAGACCGTCCTTTCTGTAACAAACTGAATGATTCCGTTAATCTTCCCTGCCGGCCGGTTCAGAGGCTTACCTCTCCCCTGCCTTCGGGAAATCATAACCATACATATTAAAATATACCATACAATTGATAAAAAAGCATCACGAAAGCGCAACAAAAAATGCCATTTCTGGCATTTTTTTTAGTACATTACATACCCACTCTTATGTTCATGTCCTGATCGATGCCGATGACTTTCTCGCCTCTGGACCTGAGTTCGGTCACATAGGACAGCAGTTCCTCCGTCAGCACCTCCCCCGGACAGGCCAGCGGGATCCCCGGCGGATAAGGTATTATCAGCCCTGCGGACACCCTGCCCGCGCACTCCATGACCGGTTTCGAACAGTATCTCTCGGGCACCGGCTTCCGCTCCAGTCTGAACATTGTCCTGACCGGCGGAGCAGGATCTTCATGGGTCCGTGTTCCCACGGAGGACGAGGCTATGTCCTTCAGAGCGTCCAGGAGCCTTGCGATGTGCTCTCTGGTGGTGCCGATGCCGGTCATGCACATGACGATGTTTCCCGTCACCAGTTCCGGCCAGATGTTTCTTTTGTTAAGTTCCTCTTCCAGCTCGGAGCCCGTGAGTCCTGCGGCACTCATGTCAATGTTTATCTTCGTCCTGTCAAGATACGGGTGAAGCATCACCTTGAGCCCCGGGACCTGATCTGCGTGGCTGTAGAAGCCGTTCACGGCATCATGCCAGTCCCTGAGTGCCGCCCTTCCCTCCTTGCTCAGGAGAATGTCGGCGTTCATATCCAGACTCAGCATCAATGGGTAGGACGGGCTTGAGGATTCCAGCATCTGCAGGTAATTCTCCAGCGTGGGGAGATCCACCCTGTCTGTCATCACGTTGAGCACCGCTGTCTGAGTGAGGGACGCCAGTGTTTTGTGGGTGGAGTTGATGACCATGTCGGCTCCGCCCTCCTCGGCGGATACCGGATAGATGCCCTCCACCTCTTCCCTCAGGAATCTGAGATGGGCGCCGTGGGCCTGGTCCACTATGAGTACCGCACCGTGTCTGTGGCAGACCTCGCTTATGGAGGTGATGTCCGAACAGATGCCGTAATAATTGGGTGACGGCACCACCACGCATACTGTTTCAGGGTTTTCCGCCAGGGCGCGCTCCACTTCGGCAGCTGTTATCTCGCCTGTGATGCCCTCCCCCTCCACTATCTCAGGATAGAGGTATTCCGCTTCCAGTCCGCCCAGATTCACGGCATTGTAGATGGACTTGTGGCAGTTCCTGGCGATCAGCACCCTGCTGCCCCGTCTGGCAGCTGTCAGGATGGAGGCGATGAGGCCCCCCGAAGACCCGTTGACCAGAAGGTAAGACTTGCGGCTGCCGTAGAGCGCCTTGTACTTCTCCATGACCTCCAGGATCACGTCCTCGTTCTGGAACAGGTTGTCCGCCCCCGGGATCTCTGTGATGTCCATGTCCACCAGGTTCTCCAGCAGAGGTCCGTAGCCCAGCTTCCTTAAAAGTTCTGCTCCCTTGTGACCGGGCATGTGGAAGGATACCGGGTCCGTCCCCGCATGCTCAGGCAAAAAATCTATCAAAGAATACATATTATCCTCCTAATGGGTTCTTTCCCCTTGATTTTATATCACCTGCAGTATGAAATCAATGGAACAAAAAATGCCCGGCAGATCCCGGACACTAAAAAAACGGAAGACTTACGGCTTTAGTAAAAATGAGTAAGCCTGAATCTGTCGCCAGCTCCCGTTACGCCTTTAATATACCACAGGACAGATGCAGAATAAATATAGACTGTATCATAGACTTTTTGTGAACAAAGTCTAAAAAAATTGAGAAAACCCTTTATTTTACTGGGTCTATGCGCTATTCTATCATTAGACTGTTAGTGAAATACAATGTCGAAAAGGAGCGCAGCCATGTCATCCAAGACCAAGAGCACCAAGATCATAATCGTTGAAGCCGCATGGGATCTTTTCTACAAAAAAGGCTACGATCATACCACGATAGACGACATCGTGGAGGCGTCCAATACATCCAAGGGTTCATTCTACCACTATTTCCGGTCCAAGTCTGAACTGCTGGGCACCATCACCTTCCTCTTTGACGAGATGAATGAAAGACTGATCAACGGGCTGGATCGATCCTCCAACCCTGTCCGGAAGCTTTTTTTCATAACCGAAGAGCTTTTCAATATGATAGAAAACAGGATCCCGGAGGCGCTGCTTGCAGAGTACATGGCCCTTCAGATCACCACCAAGGGCGCACGCACCTTCCTGGAATCCGACAGAGCATACTACAGGCTGCTCCGCCAGATCTTCACCGAGGGCCAGGAACAGGGCATCTTCACCGAAGACCTGCGTATGAACGAGCTGATCAGATCATTCGCCACCTTCGAGCGGGGCGTCGTCTACGACTGGTGTCTGGCCAGAGGAAACTACACCCTGACCGAGTACGGCAGAACGCTGTTCAAGGCTTTCTGCAAAGGTGTCCTTAAAGAAGAATTCCATTACCTGCTGGACTGAAAAAAGATCCGCCCCCAGGGGCGGATCTTTTGCATATTATCAATACTTTTCGTTCTTGGTGATCACGTCGACTCCCATGTACTTGCGAAGGGGTTCGGGGATGACCACTGTTCCGTCAGCCTGCTGGAAGTTCTCCAGAACTGCGGCGGTGGTGCGGCCGATGGCCAGGCCGGAGCCGTTCAGTGTGTGTACGTACTCGGGCTTGCCGCCTTCGGTCCTTCTGAACCTGATGTTGGCTCTGCGCGCCTGGAAGTCCAGGAAGTTGGAGCAGGATGAGATCTCCACATACCTTCCGTAGGAGGGCATCCAGACCTCGATGTCGTAGGTGCAGGCCGAGGAGAATCCAAGGTCGCCCGTGGACAGTCTCACAACTCTGTAGGGGATGCCCAGGATCTGGAGCACCGCCTCAGCGTCAGCCGTGAGGGCTTCCAGTTCGTCCCAGGAATCTTCAGGTCTGGTGAACTTCACCAGTTCCACCTTGTTGAACTGATGCTGCCTGATGAGACCTCTGGTGTCGCGGCCTGCGGAACCCGCCTCTGCTCTGAAGCAGGGGGTGTAGGCAGTGTAGTGGATGGGAAGCTCCGCTTCAGGGATGATCTCTCCGCCCAGCATGTTGGTGACGGGAACCTCCGCTGTGGGAATAAGGAAGAAATCCTTCTGGGGAACGTAGAACATGTCCTCCTCGAATTTGGGAAGCTGTCCGGTCCCGGTCATGGCAGTCCTGTTTACCATGAAGGGCGGCAGGATCTCCAGATAGTCCTGATCGATGGTGTGCAGGTCCAGCATGAAGTTCTCGATGGCTCTTTCAAGTCTGGCGCCCAGACCCTTGTAGATGGTGAATCTGGTGCCTGCGATCTTGCCTGCTCTCTCCCAGTCCAGGATGTTCAGGTCAGCTCCGATGTCCCAGTGAGCCTTGGGTTCGAAATCAAACTTTGTGGGTTCCATGAAACGTCTCAGTTCCACGTTGGCGGAGTCATCCTCACCCTCCTGGACGAAGTCCGCGGGGATGTTGGGGATGCCCAGGAGGCAGTCCCTGATCTCAGTCTCCACCTGAGAGACTTCCACGTCCAGTTCCTTGATGCTCTGGGAAAGCTCCTTCATCTCAGCCATGACAGCCGTGGTGTCCTCCCCTGCCTTTTTCATCTTCGGAATCTCTCTGGAAACCTTGTTCTGTGTGGCCTTCATGGCCTCGACTTTGGCCAGCAGGTCCCTTCTTTTCTCATCAAGGGCGGGGATGTTCTCTATGCCGAAACTTCCCTTGAGTCTTCTCTCGACTCCAGCCTTTGATCCTTCGTAATCTTCCCTGATCCTCTTGATATCAAGCATAAATCTGCGCTTCCTTTCAGGTCCGGCATCCGCCTAGACCAGATTTCTTCTGTATGATAAGTATTCTTTCTTAAGCAATTCCAGTTTTTCCTGGATCTCCGTCTGAAGAGCACTGGCAGTTTCATAGTCTTCTGCCTCCAGCGCTTCAGTGGCCTTGGTGAGTAGGCTGGCGGAATCCGTGGAGTCCTTGGCGATGAGATATCTCAGGCTGTTCACCTTGTCCCACTTCAGATCGTCCAGATCGTTGGACGAAGGATCGTGGATCCTGGCACAACTCCTGACGTCATCCATGGCGTTGGGAATGTTCCTGAGCTGAAGTTCCTTGGCCCATTCGTTCAGGATGCAGGTCCTGTAAGAATCCACGGACTGCTCATCCATGATCCCCTCAGTCACCGCCCTGAGTTTGTCCGGGTAGTCGTCCAGGTTCTTGAGATTCTCCCACACTGTCTTGGGCGGATTGCCGAAAAGCTTCCTGCGCTCCTCATCAGTGTATTCGGTGAATACGTTCTTCTCAGAACGGTACTCTCTGTCACGCTCCAGGTAGGAGTCATCCTCGCCGCTTCTCTTGGATATGGATGCCTCCAGCTGGGCCGGAGTTTTTTCGCCGCCGAGAGCTGCCCTGATTCCGTCCAGCATGGCCATGTATCCGGTGGCCAGCACCAGATATGTGTTGCTCTTGGGATTGGGTGACCTCAGCTCGAATCTGGTGGCCATGGGGCTCGAAAGGTCTCTGACCAGACCGATTAATATGGTCCTGTTTCTGGAGGGATCCTTGGGATCGTGCCCCAGAGACGTCACTATGCAGACCGGCGCCTCGAAACCGGGCTTAAGTCTTTTGAGGGAGTTGGTGGAAGAACTGATGAAGGGGTTCAGAGCTTCGTAATTCTTCAGGATGCCCATGAGCGCACCGTAACCTACGGGGCTCAAAAAATCCGCCTCCATGTCCTTGGTGTTGAACAGGTTCACCACCTTGCCCGACTTAAGTCTTGCAGCCAGTCCGAAGTGAGTATGTTCACCGGATCCCGCTACGCCCTCCACAGGCTTGGCCTTGAAGCTGGTGCCGAGACCGAACTCATTGAAGACTTCTCTCACGATGTTCTTGGCCAGCTTCTCATTGTCCGCCGCCTGCATGGGGGAAGCGTACTTCCAGTCGATCTCCAGCTGCTCCATGATGTGATCCATGCCGCCGGAAGAAGTGAGACGGGATTTGACTCCGCCCACCTCCTTGTGACCCATTTCCACATTGAGTCCGTAACAGTCAAGGATCTCCAGCGTCTTTTCCAGAGCGGTGCGGACCGGACCGTAGGTCCTCTTCCAGTACTGCTCCTTAAGCTCCTGGGATGTGAACAGTTCCTCCCTGTCCGCCTTGTCCTCTGGAGTTCTGACCCAGAACTCAAGCTCCGTGGCGGAGGTCAGCAGTATCTCCTCGATGTCCTCCGTGGAGTCCACGCCCTGGAGATACTGAGCCACATAGGGATGCGCTCTGAGAAGGTCCAGAAGCTCAGTCTTGAACTTCGCCACGGCGTCCGACAGGATCGCCCTGGAACCCACGGCCTTGCGGTCGTTGTGGATCAGTGTGGCCGGGATCCTCAGCGTCCCCACGGGAAGCCCTGTCTTCAGGTCCACGTTGGAGAAGTTGTAATCCACGTGCCAGTCCGCCTCCATGTCGGGGATCATGTCCACCTTGGCGTTGTTCAGTTCGGCGATCCTGGGCAGGTTAACGCTGGAACCGTCCGTCTGGACCCCGTGGCACAGCATGTCTTCCATGCCTCCCTTAAAGAGCGCCGCTGGGATCCTCTCGTCGGTGTCGTTTCCGGCAATGTCCACTCCCGCCAGAGATATAAACTTTATTTCGGGATGCTCCTTGAGAAGTCTCTGAAGGGTATCCTCGTTGTGCATTTTCGCCGGTACGGTGAAAAGCATTTTTTCGGTATCAAAATTCAGCATATTCATTACTTCAGCAAAATACTACAGGCTAATGCGTTATTTGATAATCATCAGTTTCCGGTATCTTCAGTGTCCGTTTCTCCTGAATCTGTGCCTTCAGAGTCAGGGATCACGGTGAAGTTGGAGGCGTTTCCGCCGCCGGAAAGCTGTCCAAGGTATTCGGAAAGTTCATCCATGTACTGTCCGTAGGCTGCCCAGTCACCGTTTCTCAGGGCTTCCTGAGCCTTATCGAAGGACTCCTGAGCCTTGGCGATCAGCTCATCCTGGGTGTATGTTCCGGGCTCAGTATTTCCGCCCTGATCATCCGGTTCGCCGGATCCATCGTCTATTATGGATGCGTCATTCTTATCCTTGTTGATGTCGTATCTGAAGAGTTCCTGGATACATTCTGCCAGGGTCTCTCCGTAGGCTATCTGATCCTTGTAGACCACGATGATCCTCTTGACTTCGGGGATGGAGGAGTTCTGCGCCTCAAGGTATACCGGCTCCACGTACAGAATTGACGTGTTGATGGGTATTACGAAGAGGTTTCCTCTCCTGTAGGTGGTTCCGTTGGAAGCCCACAGTGTGAAGTCCTTGGAGATCTCAGTGTTCTGGTCGATCTGAGCCTCTATCTGCTCAGTTCCATAGACCGTCTTTGACTTCGGGAATTGATACAGAACCAGCTGTCCGTAATTCTCTCCGTCATTTCTGGCGATCATCAGAGCCGTCATGTTCTGCTTCGATCTCGGCGTGAAAGGCACTGAGTTGAAGAACTCTGCCTTGGACTCTCCGGGAAGCTTGGCAATGTAATAGTTGGGGATGATCTGCTGCTTTTCCATGCCGTAGATCTCGTTGGCGATGTCCCAAAGGTCCTCAGACTGATAGAAGACGTTGACGTCCTCCATGTGATACTTGGCGTAGACCTGGGCCTGGACCTGGAACAGAGCATTGGGATATCTCAGGTGTTCCCTGAGGCCGTCAGGAAGCTGATCGATGGACTTGAACAGAGTCGGATAGATCTTCTGATAAGTCATGGCGATGGGATCCTGCTCATCGATAACGTAGTAATCAGTATTTCCGTTGTACGCATCCACCACAACCTTCACGGAGTTACGGATGTAGTTCACGTTGGTCTGATCCGTGTAGGGCTCGGAATAGGGGTACAGGTTGGATACCGTATAAGCATCGATTATCCAGAAGAGTCTGCCGTCCACCGTCACCATGTAGGGATCGTCCTCATAGCTCAGGTAAGGCATGATCTTTCTGACTCTCTGGACCACGTTCCTGTTGATGATGATCCTGGAATCTCCGTTGATGTTGGAGGATACCAGAAGCTGGATGCTGCCCTCTCTGATGGAGAACACCAGACGGTTGAACAGGTTCATCTTGATACCTGCCGTGCCCTCATACATGTTGTATGAGTTGGTGTTTCCGTTGGGATAGTCGAATTCCTGCTCGTCTGTGCCTACCACCACGTACTCATTGGAGAGCTCACCGAAGTAGATCTCCGGCCTGGTGATGGCGATCTCGTCCACTGCGGACTCAGGCGGGATGTTGCCCACGATGATGTCCGGCTGACCTGAAGATGTTACCTTGTCTACACGGGACATTGAAACTCCGTATCCGTGAGTGTACTTGAGGTGCATGTTCAGCCAGGTATCGGATATTTTGTTCTCATCGATCTCACGGGCGCTGAGGAAGGTCTGGGTGTACTCACCGTTGACCATGTATCTGTCGTTGTCCACGTCGTTGAACGTGTAGTACTGACGGATGGACTGGGTCTGGTTGTAGAACTGTTCCGCAGGCTCGAAGTCGTTGATCCTGATGTTGGTTATGGTGTCCATGTTGTCCGCGATGGACTGAGCCGTCAGCGTGTTATCCGCCGCGAAGCTCTTTATGGCCACGTCATCCAGCCCGTAGGCATATTGAGTATATTCGATGTTGTTCAGCAGGTACGGAGTCTCCTTTTCCAGTTCGTCGGGGGAGACTATGAAGTTCTGCACCAGCGCTGAAAGTCCGGTTCCCAGAAGGCCGACGATGATCATCAGCACAGGGATGGCCAGAAGCTTCTTGTAGTTCTTCTTCGCCATGAAGATGACGAACATGACTGCAGCCGCCAGAGACAGGATGCAGAGTATCCTGAATTTCCAGAGGGTCACCGTAACGTCGGTGAATCCTGCGCCGTAGACAACTCCGGTGTGAACGTGGAGAAGGTCGAACTGCTTGAGGAAGAAGTCCAGAGCCAGCATCAGGAAGAAGATGCATCCGAGACCCGTGAGCTTGCCGGAGGCGATGCTCATGAGCTGGCGGAAGTTGTTGTCATCAAGCTGCTTCCTGGGCTTGGGTTCGGGCCTCTTGAAGCCCATTTTCTCGAAGATCTCACTGGCCTGACCGAAGGGACTGTTCTCGCCGAAGGGGTTGGAGGATCCGGAATATCTGGCTTCCCCCTGACTCTCCTGAGAGGTCTGCTCCGGCTGGGGCTGCTCCTCGAAGAGATCCGGCGTGTGCATGGTCATGAGCACTATGTAGTAGACGACTGTCAGGATCACGAATCCCACGATGACTCCGATCAGAATCTCATTGAGCTGAGTCAGGAAGTCAAGTTTGAAGATATAGAACGAAATGTCTATGTGGAACAAGGGATCCGCGATGTCGAAGCTCGACGCGTTGGCGAACTTGAGTATCTCGAACCACAGTCTGCTCACCGTAACGAAGGTCACCGCCGCTCCGAACAGAAGAGCCAGGACCAGGGTTATGGTCTTGAGCCTCTTCATGTTGGTGTTCTCAGTGGAAGCGATCTTCTTGAAGTACCCCTTCCTCAGAAAGGTCAGGTACATGTAGAGCAAAATACTTATGACCACGAAGGTCGGAATGCCCACCTTGAGCTGGGTCACCAGCTGTTTGAAGAACACTCCCAGGTAACCCATCTCCTTGAACCAGAGAAAGTCACCGATGAAGTTCACAAGGGACAGAAAGAGCGCGCCTACCACCACTACGATGGCAACGATCAGAAGTGCCTTGTGCTGGAATTTCTGAGTTGCTTTGTTATTCATTAAATTGCTCCTCTCCTATTGCCTCGAGGACCATCGCATCGTCAGCAGCAGTCAGGCGGCAGGACCTTACTGAGGTCGCCGTGGTTCCGTCGCTCTTGGCGTAGACCGCCCTCGTCAAAACATAGAAGTTAGTTCCGTCAGTTCTTATGTCACCGATCTCAAGGGTGTTGATACCGATGTATGATGCATCAGTGTTCTGAGCCTGCCAGGCGTCATAGTACTGAATTACCTCTGTGCAGATGGCTTCGCCGTAGGATACCGCCTTGCCGTCAGCCGTGATGGTGAAAAGACCGTTGTCCAGCGGGATCATGTCCTTGATCCCCTCGAAGTGCGGGTTCTCCACCTTGTCATAGGTCAGGTCGGGGTTGTACTTGATCTCTCCGATGGTGGTCGCCGAATTGGCGAGCTCATTCACGGTCTGCTCGAAGGTTATGGCTTCAGCTTCTCTTCTGAGAGCTTCGTCGTCGATCTCTTCGGCCTCGGGTGTTTTGTCCTTGCCGATGGATGTGGCAAAGTCCATGATCTTCTCGATGACGGGATCAGTCAGCTTGGAGTATGCGCTGTCCGGAGCGATGAGCTTGGCAGCCAGGATTGAAGCCTCGAAGAGGATCAGAAGGATCAGGAGCACGATGATGGTGTTGCCCACGATGTGCTTCTTGGGCTTCTGCTCTTCATCCTCATCGAATATCTGGTTGATGTCCACAGCGGGAGTGGATGTAGTCTCGTTCTTGACGGGTGTGACGATACCCGTGGCTGTCTGGTATCTCTCCTTGGTCTCCGGTTCCGGAGTTTCCTTCTTACCAGCCTCTACAGCGGCTACGGCAGCGGCCACCTCGGCCTTTTTCTGCTCGTCAGCGACGTGGTTCACGTCCTCTGTGGGGAAAAGATCCGAATATCTCAGCCTTGTCTTCTTCACAGGAGTCGGCGCCTCGCCGGCAAGCTGCGTCAGAAGGTCTTCCTTCTCATCCGGCTTCCAGGCATTGCCTACGTTAGGCTTCCCGTATCCGGAATAGTCCACGTCCTGAATGTCCTGGGGCTGAGTGATCTCTTCTACGTATACGCCGTTTTCCTCGTGGGCCAGCGGCGGAAGTACGCCGAAGTTAGCCAGAACGGCGTTATTGGACAGGGTGTTCTTGGGAACATACCCGTCACCTAATTCTCTTAATCTTTCTTTTTCTTTCTGAAGAAGCTCCTGGAAGGCGGCGTTCTTCTGGGAGAAGGTGTAAAACCTTTCGTCCCCTTTCTTAAGAGTCTCTACAGTGGGTGCCTCTTCGGGTTCAGGCTCCGCCACGGGCTCGGGTTCTGCCACGGGCTCGGGTTCTGCCACGGGCTCAGGTTCTGCGGCCTGCTCCTCCTTGGGCTCCTCTGTCCTGATCTCCTGATCAAGTCTCTCCTTATCGTTTGCCAGTTCCTCCAGAAGAGCGTCCAGCTTAGCCATTTCCTCGGAAGTCTCGGATACGTGATCCTCCACCACCTTGTGCTCAGCCTCTGCCCTGTCTCTCTCCCAGAAGGGGACGAAATCGGACTGATATGGGCTGCGCTCCGCTTTAGGCTCGGCTGCCTTCTCGGTCATGACGCCTGCGACGGCTGCGCCGATGGCAGCTGCCCCGACGGCTCCTGCGATCTTGCCGGAATTGTCGGACTCTGCCCTCTCTTTTGCTTCTCTGTTGAGAGCGTCCAGAGCTTCCTGATCGAATACTCTGGTCTTCTCATAGCCTGCAGGCTCTGAACTCTTCATGAGCTCGTCGAACTCAAGGCTTATATCAGAACTGAACTTATCCTCAACGTCTGCCTTGGCGGCTTCCAGCTCCTCGGCTTTCCTTATCTGCTCAGCCTGGCGTCTGGCTTCCTGTTCGGCCATGACTGCAGCTGCCTGAGCAGCGGCTTCACG
>JAEEGI010017428.1_pt1 | contig 14736 bp, 9 predicted proteins | sample 8958751 | NCBI WGS metagenome assembly JAEEGI01 (sample SAMN16246545, study PRJNA631951) | gut metagenome | biome: gut microbiome; feature: rumen; material: KS-attached | host: Bos | place: Iran: Karaj | collected 2018-10
GCTGGCCAGGGCTAAAAGGGTCCAGGCTCTGGGCATGGACTCGATGGTCGATTTCCCCTATAGCGACTCTTGGGCCGACCCGGGCAAACAACCCATTCCGAAGGCTTGGCTTGGACACTCTTTTGAAGAGATGAAGCAGGACTTGCGCAACCACACCATAGAAGTACTTTCTTTGCTGAAAGAGAACGGCATCAAGCCACGATGGGTGCAGGTGGGCAACGAAACCACCAACGGCATGCTTTGGAGCGTGAAAACCAATGAAAGAGGATGGGAAGTGAAAGACTCTCTCGGCCACACCATCATCACGCACAGTATGGGGCATTTCAAAACCCAACCTCAACAGTACGCAGGCTTCATCCGTACGGGCTACGATGCGGTGAAAGAGGTCTTTCCCGACGCCATCGTCATTGTCCATCTTGACCGAGGTCATCAGCAGAAACTGTACGACAACCATTTAGACACGTTGTTGAAATATGGTGGCAAGTTCGACATGATAGGCATGTCGCTTTATCCCTACTGGGCGATGGAAGGACATCCAGAATTGAATGCCGACGACATCATCACGGACTGTATGGCCAACATTCGCCATGTCAGCGAGAAATATGGTTGCGACGTGATGATTGTAGAGACAGGTTTTGAGGTCAACGAGCAGCATCCCGAGGTGATGGAAGAGGGTAGGAGGCAACTCACCCGTGTTATCAACGAATCACGCACCCAGACTAACGGCCATTGCCGTGGTGTATTCTATTGGGAGCCTCAATGTTTGCCAGGCGGCTATAAACTCGGTGCATTCGACCGTAATGCCGCTCCGACAGCCATCATGGAGGGATTCATAGAAAAGTAATGTTTTGATGCTCCGAAATGTGAGATTATCTAAAGAAATAAAAAAGGAAAGCAATGAAAAGACTGACCGTTCTTTGCTTGATGGTTGTGTTGATTGTTTCGTACGTCTCCGCACAGCCGCGCAAGGTGACCAATATGGATATGGGATGGCGTTTTCATCTTGGTGATGTTGATAAAGCGCAGTCACTCGAATACGATGATGCCAGTTGGCGTACACTCAACGTGCCACACGACTGGAGCATTGAGGGAGAAAACCTGCGCGACAATCCTGGAGGAGGGAGCATAGGGTTCTTTCCCACAGGCTTGGGGTGGTATAGGAAAATTTTCGATGTGAAAAACTACGACAGCCGGAAACTATACACCATCGAGTTCGACGGTGTCTATATGAACAGTACGGTCTGGATTAATGGACATGAACTGGGAACATGGCCATACGGCTATTCCAGTTTTTCCTACGACCTTACACCCTATCTCAAGAAGAAGGGCAATGTGCTTGCTGTGAGGGTTGACAACTCACAGCAGACCAATTCCCGCTGGTACACAGGATCAGGTATTTATCGCCACGTGCGACTTGTAGAGACCGAAACCACCCACTTTGCCAAATGGTGTGTGTTCAATAGTACCATAAGTCTGAATGATGACGAGGCAGTTGTGAGAGTGAAATCCGAAGTGGAGAATGGTGAGAAACGTCATAGGACGCTGGTTTTGCGTCATGAAATTATTGACGCAAAGGGGAACACGGTGGCAAAGAGCGAGAAACCTGTTGTCATGACAGATTCACCCATGATGAACGATGAGCAGACGGTTACCGTTGGTCATCCTCAGGCATGGTCTTTGGAAACGCCCTATCTCTACACACTCCGTTCCACACTCCTTGAAGGCAAGAGAGTGGTGGATGTGGTGGACAATACTTTAGGCATCCGTACTATTGATTATCCGCTTGACAAGGGTTTCTTGTTGAACGGCAAGCAAGTGAAAATGAAAGGTGTCAATCTGCACCACGATGGTGGTGCAGTCGGTGCAGCCGTTCCCGAACGCGTGTGGGAACGTCGGCTGGAAATACTCAAGAGTGGTGGTTGCAATGCCATCCGAACCGCTCACAACCCACCGGCACCCGAGTTTCTTGACTTGTGCGACCGCATGGGCATTCTTGTCATGGATGAGGCCTTCGACCAATGGATTAATGGCAAGAACAAACAAGATTACCATCTTTACTACCGTGAATGGCATGAACGTGACCTGACTGCCATGGTGGCACGCGACAGAAACCATCCCTCGGTGGTGATGTGGAGCATTGGCAACGAAATACGCGACCAACGTTCAGCAGAAGGACCTGGAGAAGCGGCTGAGATGATAGCCATCTGCCATCGTCTTGACGATACAAGATTAGTTACCAGCGGAAACGACGAAATAGCGTCCAACAGCCCTACTTCGCCTGAGTTCTTGGCTGCTTTCGAGAACGATATCATCGGATATAATTACCCTGACCGATGGCGTACACGCCGTGAAGTGCTTTATGCTATTGATAAGTCTGAATTTCCAAACAGGCGTGTTGTCGCTACAGAATCAACGGGATTGGGTGGCCCACGACGGCAGTATCAATGGACAGGGACAATGCCACCTCCTCAGTTGGGAGCAGGGGCAGATGGTTTCAGTCCACAACAAATGCAACAACGGCCATTCGGTCGTCGTAACCGAGGACTTATCAGCAGTGAGTTGATTGATGTGGAACATCGGTGGCGGTTCACCACTGCATACGACTATGTCATTGGTGACTTCATGTGGACGGGAATCGATTACTATGGTGAGTCGTGGTGGCCTTCGCGTGGTAGTCAGTCCGGCTATCTTGACAACTGTGGCTTCTGTAAGGACGGATATTGGTTTTTCAAAAGTATTTGGAGCGATGAGCCTGTCTTACACCTCTTTCCTCACTGGAATTGGGAAGGTCATGAGGGACAAATCATGCAGGTAGCTTGCTACACGAATTGTGAGGAAGTGGAACTGTTTGTCAATGGAAAATCATACGGAAAGAAGGCAACGGAGTTTCCACGTCGTGGTGTCAATCCTAGTTGGGCTTCCTACGACCCCGGCAAGCATTTCGCCACAACGGCCGACCTCCATCTGACGTGGGACGTGGAATACCAGCCTGGAGAGATTAAGGTTGTGGGGGTTCGCGACAGTGTGGTCTTGGAAGAGGTGATTCGCACCGCAGGTGCTCCCTCCCGTTTACGTGCCACTGTTGACCGTCCGTCATTCCTCGCAATTCCATCCGATGTGGCGCATGTTACCATCGAAGTGCTTGATGCCGAAGGCAACATCTGTCCGTTGAGCGACAATCTTGTTCGTTTCACGGTGAAGGGCGGTCGTCTTTTAGGCGTTGAGAATGGCAATATGACAGACCTTGGTTCTGTGCAGTCATCTGAGCGAAAAGCTTGGTCGGGCAAATGTCTCGCAATCATAGCCGCCGACCGTCCAGGCTCAGTCACTGTCATCGCAGAGGCCGATGGTTTGCAACCCGCAGAAGTGACGTTCACTGCCTCGTCAGGTGTGTCTTTACACAGATAAACCAATCATGTCAAAGCCAATGAGCATATCGTTAGCTTCCTCAAAAGAAAGATATATTAGATATAAGTAAGAACAATTATAACAAAAAACAGATATGAGAAGAATAGCATTGTTATTGGCCGCCTTTTTCATTCAGGTGGCTATCATCTACACCCAGGCGCAACCAATCACGGCTGGTCTGCATACCCGAGTTAATACCATCTATGGTCCTATTGAAGGTTATCAAGATGGTAGTATTTTCACATTCAAAGGCATCCGCTATGCCAAGGCCGAGCGTTTTATGCCTCCGCAGGCACCCGACAAGTTCACTGAGCTGCGGCAGTGTAAGGTGTATGGGCCACAGGCACCTCAAGGCGAGTCACTTCGCTGGAATGACAGCAACAGCCAGACCGATTATGGATTCGGTAACCAGTTCGTTACTGAGCCAATGGACGAAGATGCTTGTCTAGTATTGAATGTATGGACACCGAGTATCAGCGACGGCAAGAAACGACCTGTCTTCGTGTGGATTCATGGAGGAGGTTATACAGGAGGGTCAGCCCATGATTTACCTTGTTATGAAGGCCGTGCATTGGCAGAAGCTGGCGACATCGTCACAGTGAGCCTCAACCATCGTCTGAACGTGTTAGGCTACATCGACCTGACAGGTCTTGGCGGCAAGTACTCACAGAGCGTGAATCTGGGTATGCAGGACATTGTCAAAGCCTTGGAATGGATACGCGACAATATAGCCCTCTTTGGTGGCAATCCCGACGAAGTGACCATTGGCGGTCAGTCAGGTGGTGGTGGCAAGGTCTCTACACTGTTGGCCATGCCTTCGGCTAAAGGACTCTTCAAACGGGCTATTGTTCAGAGTGGGTCGACGTTACGCCAGGCCTTGCCTGAGCAGAGGCAGGCCTTCGGACGCGCCTTCGCCCAGGAATTGGGACAGCCTGCAACAGCACAGGCCGATTTTTCACGGTTTACCTACGACGAACTTAACCACGCTGTTACCCGTCTGAGTCAGAAGGGCATACGTGGCGGTTTCTCGCCCGTGGTCGATGGAACCATCTTGCCTCAGCATCCTTTCGAACCAGCCTCACCTGTGTCGAAGGATGTACCGATGCTTATTGGTACTGACTTCAATGAGTTTACGTTCGACATCAGTCGTGATATGACATGGGAGGAAGCCGAAGCCGCCGTGCGCCAGCGTCAGGGGGAAAAGGCCGACCAATATATCGCTGCTTTCCGAAAAGCCTATCCCAATGCACAGCCCAAGGAAATGACTTACGTCGATACAGGCTTCCGTGCTGGAGCCGTAAGTCAAGCAGCAGCCAAGGCCGCTCAAGGAGGAGCACCAGCATATCTTTATCTGTTCACATGGAAACCAGAGAGCAATGCGCTTGGTGCTTCCCATGGCATGGAACTGCCTTTTATGCTACACAACGTCAGCCTTCAGCGTGAGATGACGGGTGCTTCGGAAAAGGCATATAAGTTCGAGAAACTCATCAGCAGCATCTGGCTCTCTTTTATCAAAACGGGTAATCCTAACGTGAAAGGACTTCCCAAGTGGGAACCCTACAATGCAGAGACTGGTGTGACGATGATTCTCGATAATCGTTGCGAGCCACGTCAGCACCACGACAAGGAGCTGATGGAACTGAGCAGGAGCATTTGGTAAGAGGGGGTAAAAGGTCAATGCATAAAATCAAAATGAGCCATCTCGAAAAATGGCTCATTTTGATTTTTTAGGGGTATTGCAGGGCTGGAGAGACTACGTTTTCCTGATTTCTAAAGTATTTCTCTGGCAATCCAGGCGCATGCTTCGGCGTCGGCAAGTGCGTGGTGATGTTTTTCCAGGCTGTAGCCACAAGCTGCGGCTACAGTTTGGAGTTGATGATTGGGTAGGAAGCGCAACTTGCGTCGCGACGCAGCCAGTGTGTCGTAGAACTCGTAATCGGGGTAGTCCATCTGATAGACGCGGAATACGGCTTTCAGACAGCCCTCGTCGAACGGTTTATTGTGGGCAACAAGCGGCAGCCCTTCAATCAGAGGCTCTATCTTGGCCCACACTTTAGGAAAGACGGGGGCGTCGTCAGTGTCATCGCAGCAAAGGCCATGAACCTGACTGCACCAGTAGTTATAATAGTTCGGCTCGGGCTGGATGAGTGAGTAGAACGAATCCACTATCTCACCGTCGCGTACAATGACAATGCCCACAGAACAGACGCTACTACGCTCATTGTTGGCCGTTTCGAAATCTATCGCTGCAAAATCTTGCATATGTTTGTCCTTTCTGTTTTTTTAGTGTTTAGCGTTCATTTAATATGAACAACACATTTTTATTATTGTATTGCCTGACACTATATTTGTTCCCGCATTTTGTGATTTCCCATGCAAATATACATCAAAGATACACCAAATCATGGGATAGGTGTGAGAAATAAGGAGATATTACTGCTTTATTATCATGTTTTTTGCTACTTTTGTAATTCGAAACGGAAATAATGACTATAGAAGAGATAAAAGATTATAGCGTACAATTCAATAAAAACATCAATTAAAGTTGCGCCCGACACAAATGAAGGGCTGAAATGAAAATGAGAAAGACTGCAAATGTGCTGTTTATGGTGGCTATTGTCATGATGACATTTTTGGTGTCTTCTTGCCAGCAGGACAGCAAGTTGAAAAAATCGGTCAAGCAGGCCAATAAGGAATGTCCGGTGTCGATAGGAGTGTCGGGCGAAATGACCGCTGTATCCCTTGACGAGACCACCAACACCGTTATTATCGACTACCTGGTTAGCGAGAAGTATTTCAACATCAACGTGATGAAGAAGAAGACAGACCTGCTCAAGGAGCAACTTTTTTCACTCATCGCTACTGCCGAGGGCGACTTAAAAGTGATGGTTGAGGAACTGTTGGCAGCTGATGCCAACCTCACTCTTCGCTGGACAGGCAAGGAGTCGGGTGAGACGGTGGAAATCACCCTCTCCAGCAAAGAAATCAAAGCGGCAATGGAATCGGGTGAGGCATACGCCAATCCTTTGAATCTGTTGGAGAACGCCATCCAGGTGACCAATGAACAAACGCCTATGAATGTGGACGATGCCACCACCATGACCAGTCTGACTATCATCGGCGACTTCGCCACCTACCAGTATATGGTCGACGAGAATCAAGTGCCTATCCATAAAATCTCTGATATGAGAGACCAGATAAAAGAGAACCTCAGGAACTCTGTGCTGAAGAATCCTAGCCCAGATTTGAAGGAGTTCATCAATCTCTGCAAGAAGGCCAACAAAGGTATCGCCTATAAATATGAAGGCATTCAGACGGGTAATATCTGCACTATTGAGTTCTCAGTTGATGAGTTGTAGGAGCTAATCGGATTATTCTGAGTATTCAAATTCAGAATAGTCCGACTAAAAAGCGGGGATGCGCCTGGCGCATCCCCGCTTTTATCTTCATAGGAAAAGGATTATTCTTGTTCTTCCTTGCTTTCCTCTGACTTGGCGTTGTCATCGATGACCTTAATCTTCTGGACAATCTCCTGAAGGTCGTTCTTTAGTTTCTCCACCTTGCGGTTGAGTTCTTCAATGAGAGAGTTGCCAGACTTAGATGAGAGGTTGAGGAAACCGAGGTTGTTCTCATAGGTCTTGATCTCATTCTTGAGGATTTCGTATTCACGCACGAGACGGTCGCGGAGTTTGTTCCCGTCACCCTTGATTTCGTTTCTGAAGCGAGAGATACGACGACGTGAAGCCTCTGTGTTGGCGTACTTGTAGAGTCGGTCGAGCTGTTCGCGGTAGGCTGCGTAGATTTTGTCCTTGTCACGGAAAGGCACGTGTCCAATTTCGCTCCATTCATCCTGGAGAGCGTGGACGAGGTCGCGTACGTCTTCTTGAGTCTCTTCTGGCACGATGGCCTTGAGTTTCTCAATGATGGCGCGTTTCTTCTCCAGATTGGCCTTCATTTCGCTCTGCTGTCCAGAATTGGCAGCCTTTCGTGCATCGAAGAAAGCGTCGCATGCAGCATTGAAGCGTTTCCAGATGGCGTCGCTGTATTTCTTGGGGACTGTGCCAATCTCACGCCACTGCTTCTGCAGTTCTTTGATAGCCTCGGTGGTAGCTTTCCACTCTGTGCTGTCCTTCAGCGCCTCAGCTTTCTCGCAGAGTGCTTTTTTGAGGTCGAGGTTCGTATTGAGTGTTTCCTTCACCTTCTTGAAATATTCAGTCTTGAGCGAGAAGAACTTGTCGCATGCCGCACGGTAGCGTTCGTAGATTTTCTCGTTCATTTTCTGTGGTGCGAAACCGATGGTCTTCCATTTGGTCTGGAGGGCAGTGATGGTGTCGGTCACGGCATTCCATTCTGCGAAGGTCTTGAGAGAGTCGGTGTCGATGCGCTCCAACTCCTCACAGATGGCGGTCTTCTCTGCCAGGTTCTGCTCTTCCTGCTTCTTGCGCTGGTCGAAATATTCCTGGTGACGGCGGTTGATGACTGTGGAAGCGGCTTTGAATCTGTTCCACACCTCTTCGCGTTTCTCCTTGTCCACAGGACCAATCTCACGGAATTGCTGGTGGAGGTCCTGAAGTGCTCGTGAAGCGGCGATTACATCTGCCATTTCAGCCAGTTTCTCAGCTCTCTCACAGAGTGCGGTCTTCAGTTCAAGGTTCTTCTTGAAATCATAGGCGCGGAACTCGTTGTTGAGCTTGAGGGTATCGTAGAACGACTCCACGCACAGTTGATAGGATTTCCAGAGGTCTGTGGCCTTGTCTTGAGGTACAGCCTTGATATCCTGCCACTGCTGTTGCAATTGCTTGAATTCGTTGTATGAACGGTTGATGTCGTCTGAATTGGCGACTATTTCTTTGATTCTGGCGATAATCGCCATTTTCTTGGTGTAGTTTTCTTCCTTTTGGCTTTCTAACTCAGCCTGTTGTTGCTGGCGCTTATTGTGTACCAACGCCATAGCAGCCTTAAACTCAGCCTCCTCAGGGAACACTTGTGGCTGGTAACTTTCCGGGTCACCACCGTCCTCAGTGTATTTCAGGAAGTCGGCCTCATTGGCGTTTTTCTGCAAGCGGTAGAACTGTGTCTTGAGGAAGTTCTCTTCTTTGGCGGTGATTTCCTCGTCGCCCTCAGCCATTACCTTGGCGCGTTCCACCACCTCTGCCATTGAATTGAAGTGTGGAAAAGCTGGTTCAGCCGCAGGTTCCTCTGTAGCTTCCTCAGCTACAGGTTCCTCAGCTGGTGCTTCCTCTGCCGCTGGTTCTTCAGCCACAGGTTCCTCAGCTAGTGCTTCCTCTGTCACTTCTGAAGGAGTCTCTTCTGCTTGGACCTCTTCAGTTACTTCTGCCGCAGGTTCTTCTACGGGTGCCTCTTCGGGCAATGTCACTTCTTCAGGGGCTGCTGTAGCAGCGGCCTCTTCTACATCTGGAGCCGAAACCTCTTCTGTTGAGGTCTCGCTGGAAGTAGTTTCCAAGGCAACCGGTGCCTCGGTTGGGGTTTCTGCCGATGGCTCTGTCTGAGCGTTCAACTCGGCATCTTTAATCTCAGCCATACTTGAATAGGTTTTAAGTTATGCGATAGCCTTTTTTACATCATCCAAAATGCTAAAGGTCTATTGACCGACAAAATTACTAATTTTTCGTTTCTTAGCAAGAAAAAAATCAGTTTTTTGTGAATTTTCCTAAAAAAAAGTTATTTCAGCAGTGGTTCCGTCCTGTTTGTCAGTGAAATATAGTCCTCAACTGACAATTCCTCTGGCCGTCGGTTGAACAGCGGGTCGTTGAGCAGTTCGCAGTCCTTGCCCACAATCTGTTTCATGCCATTGCGGAGCATCTTTCGCCGCATGGTGAACACCGTCTTGACGATACGGCGAAACAGACGTTCGTTGCATCCCAGTTCTTTCCGATCGCTACGGGTCAGTCTGACCACTGCGCTTTTCACCTTTGGAGGTGGATTGAAGACATGTTCGTCAACCGTGAAGAGATACTCCACATGATACCATGCCTGGAGCAATACGCTCAGTACGCCGTATGTGCGGCTGCCTGGTGCGGCAGCCATTCGCTCGGCCACCTCTTTTTGAATCATGCCTGTGCAGCAGGGGATGAGATGTCGGTTCTCGAGCATCTTGAAGAAGATTTGGCTCGAGATGTTGTAGGGGTAATTGCCTGTCAACACGAACTCACGGCCAGAGAACAATGAATCAAGGTCCATTCTCAGGAAGTCATCTTGTATGATGTTCTCGCCTAGTTCGGGAAAGTGTTCATGAAGGTAGGGTACGGACTCGAAGTCGATTTCCACCACTTTCAATTCCCTGTTCTTCGGGATGAGGAATTGGGTGAGCACCCCTGTACCAGGTCCCACTTCAAGTATCGGTATGTCGGGGCAGGCATCCACAGTGTCGGCAATGCGGTTTGCGACGTTCATGTCGGTGAGGAAATGCTGGCCCAGAAACTTCTTGGGATGAACTTTTTTTATCATGCTTTGGCTAAAATTGACGGTTTTATACGTTTCGATATTAAAAATGTAGTAACTTTGCAACTTATAGGTGGATTCACCATGCAAAATTACGAAAAATCGAGCGCAGAACGAAATAAACTCGTTTATTTCTTATGCCGAGATGTAGTAATTTCGGCGAAGCCAAAAGAAGAAAAATCGAGCGCAGAACGAAATAAACTCGTTTATTTCTTATGCCGAGATGTAGTAATTTCGGCGAAGCCAAAAGAAGAAAAATCGAGCTGAGATGTAGTAATTTCGGCGAAGTGCAGAACGAATAAACTTTTCACAGAAGAGTTGTGGATTTGAAGAAAAGAGTCAGACAAGCATTCAACATCATCTTTCCATTTGTTTTGGGAGGACTGATACTTTATTGGATGTACCGCGATTTCGATTTCAGCCGTTTTAACCGCAAGTTCATGGAAAGCACCAACTGGTGGTGGATGGCTTTCTCATTGGTCTTCGGAGTGACAGCGCAGGTTTTTCGTGGATTGCGTTGGAGACAGACGTTGGAGCCTCTGGGTGAGTATCCGCGACGTAGTACATGCGTCTACTCCATCTTCATCTCCTATGCCTCCAGCCTTATCATCCCGCGCATCGGTGAGGTAGCGAGGTGTGCCGTGCTCAAGCGCTACGAAGGCACCAACTTCACCAAGGCGGTAGGAACAGTGGTGACAGAGCGCATCATCGACACGTTGCTTATGCTTTTGATGGTGGCGCTTACCATTCTGTTGCAACTCAAGGTGTTCAACACCTTTTTTGACGAGACAGGAACCAGTATAGAGGGCATCTTCAACCGTTTCACGCCTATGGGTTGGGTGGTTGCTTTGCTTTGCGCTGTAGTGGCCGTCATTTTCGCCTGTTACATGGTGAAGAAGATGACCTTGCTCGCCAAGTTCCGCAAGGTGGTCAGCGACATGAAGGAGGGAGTGCTGTCCCTTCGTGGGGTGAGAAACAAATGGCTCTTCGTCTTCTACACGTTGATGATTTGGGTGAGTTATTTCATCCATTTCTACCTCACGTTCTTCTGCTTCGGCTTCATGGACGGACTGGGGTTGATGTGTGCGCTGGTGGCATTCACAGTAGGCGGCATTTCTGTGATTGTGCCCACTCCCAATGGTGCGGGTCCATGGCACTTTTCCGTTAAGACCATTCTCTACCTATATGGTGTAGGAATGGACGATGCGGTGATGTTCGTGTTAGTGGTTCATTCCATCCAGACCGCGCTCGTGCCTTTGCTCGGTGTGTGGGCTTTGATGGCTCTGTCTTTCAAAAAGAAGATAGCGACATCCGCCCAAAACTCTGAGCAAGAACAGTCAGAATAAGTTTGAAAAATCAATCAACTAAAAACTATACAAATATGGAAATCTTTGAATTGGAACCCAAATTAATGTGGCAGAACTTCTACAAACTCACTCAAACCCCACGTCCCTCTGGTCATACAGAGAAAGTGGCTAAAATGTTGGTGGAGTTTGGAAAGGAGCATGGCGCTGAGGCTTTCATTGACGATGCCGGCAACGTGGTGATGCGCAAAGGTGCTACTCCTGGTTATGAGAACCGTGAGACAGCCGTACTGCAGGCACACATGGACATGGTGCCTCAGAAGGTGAAAGAAAGCAATCACGACTTTGTAAACGACCCCATCCAAACTTACATCGATGGAGAGTGGGTAAAGGCAAAAGGCACAACGCTTGGTGCCGATGACGGTATGGGGGTTGCTGCAGCCATGTCGATTATTGAGGATGAAACCGCTGAGCACGGACCTGTTGAGGTGTTGATTACCATGGATGAGGAAACGGGTATGTATGGCGCTTCTGGTCTCAAGGCAGGTGTGCTGAAAGGCAAGTATTTGCTAAATCTCGACTCCGAGACCGAGGGAGAAATCACCATTGGTTGTGCGGGTGGAATGGACGTGGTCTGCACAATGGAGTATCAGGAGGCAGACGTGAATCCCGAAGGACTGGCGGCTTTCAGAATCAACATGAAAGGTTTGCGTGGCGGTCACTCAGGTTTGGAAATCAATGAAGGCAGGGCCAATGCCAATAAGCTTATGGCGCGCCTTCTCTTCGCAGCTGTTAATACAGGTCTGGCTTCCGTCTGCTCATGGACAGGTGGCAACATGCGCAATGCCATCCCTCGTGAAGGCGAGGTTGTAGTGCTGGTACCTGTAGAGAAAGTGGAGGAAATGAAGGCGCTGGTGGAGAAATGCCATGCTTTGTTCAACTTTGAATACAACGATGTGGAGCAGGGGAATATATCCCTTACCTTCGAACCGTGCGACATGCCAGAGAAGGTCATACCGACTGAGATTCAGGAGAACCTCATCAATGCGGTGTTGGCCGCCCACGATGGTGTACTGCGCTTCATCCCCACCATTCCCGACATCGTCGAGACATCATCCAACCTCTCCATCATCACCATTGGTGGTGGTAAGGCAGACATAGCCCTGCTTGCCCGTAGTTCGTCAGACAGCATGAAACTCTATCTCTGCAACTCACTCAAGGCTTGCTTCTCTATGGCTGGCATGAAAGTGTCTTTCGAAGGTGGATATAGTGGTTGGCAACCCAACACCAAGTCGCCCTTGGTGAAGATGATGGCTGAGACCTTTGAGAAGATGTATGGTCAGAAACCACTTGTGCAGGTGTGTCATGCCGGATTGGAGTGTGGCATTATCGGTGTGAACTATCCCGACATGGACATGGCTTCCTTCGGACCGACTTTGCGTTCACCACATACGCCCGACGAGCGTTGTCTCATTCCCACAGTGGGTCGCTTCTACGACTATGTGAAAGAACTTCTCAAGAATATTCCTGAGAAGTGTTGACCATTGACCGTTGACCATTGACCGTTGACCATTGACCATTGACCATTGACCGTTGACCATTAGATAAAATGTTCACGCTCGTCATAGCTCGAACAAGTTCGGCTCTGCACTCGCTAAATCGCATTTTTGACCATTATTTTTGATATTGACCATGCTTGGCATTAGAATTAATGTTCAATGGTCAATGTTCAATGTTCAATAAAAAAACATTGCTTATGTTGAACGAAAACAAAGAACTGAAGACCTATTATTCCGTCGCCGAGGTGGCTGAGATGTTTAATGTCGCCAGCTCTCTGCTTCGCTATTGGGAGAGCATGTTTCCCAGCATCAATCCTCAGAAGGCGGGTAGGGGAATCCGTCAGTACAGCAAAGATGACATCGAGGAAGTTCGATTGGTTTACCACTACGTGAAGGAGAAGGGCATGACCATCGAAGGAGCTCGTAACGCCATTGACAGGCTGAAAAACGGCGAGACCAACTTGGCGGAAGTGAACCACCGCATCGAGGCTATTGACCGTCTGAAAGTGGTCCGCGACGAGTTGCAGCGAATTGGTCGGGAACTGCAGGAGCTATCTTCGTAGAACTTGACGAACAAATCATTCAAGCAAAACACCATCATGAAGAGAATTTTCTTTTTCATATTAGCGCTCACAGCAACGCTGTTGAACGCTAAGGCAGATAATATTACTGTGAACGGCACACAGCGTTCCTACATTGTCTATAAACCCAACAACCTGGGACAAAACCGTCCCATGCTCATCTCTTGTCATGGCGCCAACCAGGACGCCAACTACATGAAGAACACCCAGATGAAGATGGAGGCTGTGGCCGACTCAGCCAAATTCCTCATCGTGTTTCCCGACGGTATAGACCGCCAATGGGACATTAATGGCGACCGCGATATCAACTTCGTGCTCGCTCTGATTGACAGGATGGCGACCCTCTACAAGATTGACCGTAACTGTGTTTATCTCTCAGGTTTCTCCATGGGCGGTATGTTCACTTACCATGCCATGAACAAGATAGCCGACAAGATAGCGGCCTTCGCACCCATCAGTGGTTATCCTTTGTGGGGCACCACTGCCGCCAGTTCGCGCCCAGTGCCTATTCTTCATACCCAGGGACTGGCTGACGACGTTTGTTCTCCTGATGGAGTGCGTCCTGTCCTGGAGAAGTGGATTGCCTACAATCACTGCAACTCCACGCCGAAGGTGACCAACCGTTACCGGGGCTACAATCATGCCAAGATGTCTGTATGGGGTGGTGGTGACGATGGCGTTGAAGTGAGGTTGCTGGAACTCGAAGGCAAGGGACACTGGGTTTCGAACGACGGACTGATTACGGGTGACGAGATATGGCGGTTCTGTAAGCGTTATTCGCTCAACAAGACATCGCCCAACATCAGCATCACATCACCCAAGTCTGGGCTCAACTACACTTGCTTCGCACCCAGAAACGAGGCGGTGTTTCCCGACATCACCATGACCGCTACAGCCGATGACTCGAACGGAAAAGTTGTGAAGGTGGATTTCTATGATGGTGCCACACTTGTGGGAACAGTGGAGAAAGCGCCCTACCGTTTTGTCTTCACCGGGTTGGCTTCTGGAAAGCACAACTTGAAGGCCGTGGCAACCGACAACGATGACGAGACAGCCACCGCATCGGTGGAGGTGTCGTTACAGGCTCCTCAGTCCTTGACATTCTCTTCGGTGTTTACCGAGGCCAATGCCTTGCCTGCAGGCTGGACTACTTTCGACAGTCAGGAGAAGCGAACCGGCTACAGCAGTGGCTATTCGCAAGGGTGCAGAGTGTTGCAGTTCACGGGTTCTTCCCGTGGGTTGGACTATGGCCTTTACATCCGCAACATCGACGGCAAGGAACATGAGGGATGGGCCAAGTTTGGACTTGAGGATGCAGGTTCCATGCTTACCTTATCGCCTGGACATTATTTGTTAAGATACAAGATTTGCAACTGGAATAACCCTGAATTTGAACCAGTGGATATCTGTATCGAGAAGCAA
>JAEEGI010017429.1_pt1 | contig 14735 bp, 13 predicted proteins | sample 8958751 | NCBI WGS metagenome assembly JAEEGI01 (sample SAMN16246545, study PRJNA631951) | gut metagenome | biome: gut microbiome; feature: rumen; material: KS-attached | host: Bos | place: Iran: Karaj | collected 2018-10
GGGCATCTCCACTGCTTCCAGTGGTAACTCCGCCTTCAAGCTCTCCTTCATGGCCGACTACACCCTCTCGCGCCTCCTCACCCTCACCGCCTACTACGATTCCCAGACCAACACGCCGTTGCTCTCCTCGTCGAGCTATCCCACCACCACCCACGACTTCGGCCTCTCCGTCAAGTTCTCCCTGACGAGATAATAGGCGGAAGACAAGTTTTTGTTTGATGTACGCATAGAAATTAATCAGGGGCTCGCGAAAGCGAGCCCCCTATTGTCCGCTCGACCCGCAGGGACGCTTGCTACCAGCGGGACGCAAGAACTGTCAACTGAACACTCCCATACAACTGGTCGTACCCAGTGCCGTCAAGAATGCCGTGAGCGCGGCTACTATCACCTTCACCGCCAGCTCAATCATCCGTTGCTTCTTCATAAGCCTTAGCCGTTACCGCCTCCACCGTTGTTGTCCGCCTCGGGCGCCAGCACGTAGCTCAGCGGCGTCTTTTTCTGGAAGCGCTTCTGCTTCCCGTTGACGGTGCGAACCTCACTCTCAACCAGATACCCGAAGGTGAAGATACAGTCATCCTTCAGCGCGCGGCTCGTCAGCTTCTCACCCTTCGTGTTCTCCGGAACGAAGTTGATGTGGATGCCGTTGATCATCGCGTCGGGACCGCCTGCCACCGCGTTGGCGAGGTTCGCCTTGCCCAGCTTCGCGCCGTCCACGCTCGGACTGAACGTACCGAATCCGTCGAGCTTCACGGGCTGACCCTGCGTGAGCAGCTCCTTCATGCAGTCCACCACCTGCCCGAGCACCAGCACGCACATCTGGTAGTCTGCGATCTTGCCGTGTGCCGTCATGTGGGCGGCGAAGCCCTTCAGGTTCAGCGGCTCCTTCGAATCACACTCGGCAAAGTACTTGCCGTAAGCCGTCGAATCGTCGTTCTTGTTCTGACGGAGGTTAATCACCATAGGAATTTCACTTCTTGCCATTTTCTTTTTTCCTTTCTTTTTTTAGTTAAACATAAGCTTTTAAAACTCTCTTTTGCAACGTAGGGGCGCCATCCTCCGTTACTGCGACAATTGCGGTGCAAGGCGAATGCAGAGCCGAGACTCGCTCGAGCTATGCTGAGCCGCTGCCCGCAATCGCACAGACATCTCAAAATGTCTGTGCAAAATTAATCATTTATTTTTAATTATGCAAGTATTTAAATTTTCTGAAACATGTTATTCAACGTTATTCAACGTTATTCTATGTTATACCAAAATATTTGCGGTTTTCTTTGGTAATTCCAACTATTTTTAGTACCTTTGCGTCATCAAACATGTTTAACCAACAAAACCAATTACCAATGACCAATCATCCATGTTCAATGGGTAGAACGGAGCTTGCCACCCGCTACTTCCCTCACATTCAACCACAAACCGCCTGGCAGAAACTCCGTGGACTACTCGCTGAAGATCCTGACCTGGCACCCCTCACACAGCTGAAACGTCGCACGTTTCTTCCGGCAGAAGTCAACATTATTTACCAACACTTAGGGCAGCCTTGAGCTGCCTTTTTCAGTGCTTTTAAGGCCCTGGGACTTTCCTGCCTTGAAACTCGGACTTTCCTGCGACGAAAGCGAGACTTTCCTGCCATGAAACTCCGGGTTTCATTTCTGTATTGTATGAAGACGGAATAGACGTTGTATTTTGTAAAGAAATATCGTCACAATACGCATAACACTAACAACATAACAAAACCGATTTCCAAATATCAGGAATACTCACATATTAATTATTATATAATATATATTATTATAATAATATATATTATATAATAATTTTATTAAGGTTATTTTGATATTCCTGTGCATAATTATTTTTCTTTTTGTTATGTTGTTAGTTGTTAGTGGGCAAGACAGTGTACTTGTTATTGTTAATATGTCTTTAATTTGTTCTTTTGTCTGAGAAAAACACTATCTTTGCATAACTATTACTGATGGGACCTATTGTATGGATGATAACAAACTTATAGATGGTGCTGAGATTATTACTCTTGACGAAATCAAGCACTTAAAGCTCCCCTACTTCGAGGGGCTTGCAGCTGGGTATCCTTCTCAGCCTGCTGACTATCAGCATGAGAGCCTGGATCTCAATGAGAAGTTCGTGCATCATGAAGAAGCATCGTACTTCGTCCGCGTGAGTGGCGAATCGATGATCGACCTCGGTATATACGATGGCGACATCTGCCTTGTTGACCGTCTGGAGGAGGTCACTGACGGCTGTATCGTCGTGGCCTTCGTCAACGGCGGGCTGACAGTAAAGACCCTCGACACCTCTACCCGTGACAAGGGCTATCTGCGGCTGATGCCCCATAACCCGAATTTCAAGCCGATTATCATCGATGCCAACGACCAGTTCATCCTTCAGGGCAAAGTGACATCAATCCACCGAGACACCCGCAGATACTAAATATGTACGCCATCGTCGATTGTGATAATGCCTACGTCTCATGCGAACGTGTGTTCCGTCCAGACCTGAACGGTAAGCCATGCGTGGTGCTAAGCAACAACGACGGATGTGTAGTTGCCCGTAGCAACGAGGCCAAGGCCTTGGGCATCAAGGCCGGAATGCCGTACTTCCAGCTGAGGGAGCAGTACCCCCAGGTGGTCGTATTCTCTTCCAACTATGAACTGTACGGTGACATCACCGACCGCGTGATGTCATTGGTTCGCAAGGCTGCACCGACCTTCTACCGCTACTCCATCGACGAGGGGTTCTGTGACCTCTCCGGTATGGAGCACCTCGATCTGAAGAGATGGGGTGAAGACCTCTCGGCTTTCATCTGGAAGGCCACCCGTATGCCTGTCAGCATCGGCATTGCCCCCACGAAGACACTGGCTAAGATGGCCAGCCACTATGCCAAGCATTACAAGGGATTCAATCACTGCTGTATGATAGGCACTGACGAGCAGCGTGTCAAGGCCTTAGAGGGCTATGATATCGACGAGGTGTGGGGCATCGGCAGACGTTATGCCGCCCGTCTGCAGGCGGCAGGCATCAAGACCGCCTACGATTTCGCCATACGTCCCGAATCATGGGTAAAGGCAACCCTGAATAATGTGGTGGCCATCAGGACCTGGAAGGAACTGAACGGTGAAGATGTCATCCCCATGGAGGAGATGAGCAAGAAAAAAAGCATCTGTACCTCACGTAGCTTTCCCGGAATGATTACTGACATTCATGATTTGCGTACCCATATCAGCAACTATGCGGCCCGGTGTGCCGAAAAGCTGAGGAAGCAGCAGTCGGTAGCCCAGACCGTCTGCGTCTTCGTTGACACCAATCATTTCAGGGAAGACCTGCCCCAGTATTGGAACATGGGTGAGGAAAGGCTGCTCACACCCTCCAACAACACCCAGCAGATCGTCCAGGCGGCCACCAGATGCACGGAGAGGATCTTTCGTCAGGGCTTCCACTATAAACGGGCTGGCGTCATCGTCATGGGAATCATTCCTGACACCGGCATCCAGACGAACTTCGTCGATTATGACGCAGAGCGCCATGAGAAGATGAAGAAGCTCGACGAGGCTCTTGATAGGCTCAACCGTGAGTACGGTACAGAGACCGTAGTCTTAGCCTCCCAGCAGTACACGAAGAAAGAAGGCAAGGGAAAAGCCGATGTCTTTGCCGATGCCATCAGACATGATTTCAAGAGTCCGTGCTACACCACACGGTGGAGCGATATTCCAGAAGCTACATAAAATATCTTCCAAACAAATCTCTTTTTATTTTATCATTTTTCTCAAAATCTTCCTTTGTTTCCGAAATATTGCTTATCTTTGCACGTTGAACTTAAAACCATAATATATGGACCTATCAGAATACATCAGCACCATCAATCAGAAGTTCCGAGCAGGCAATGCCACTGAGCATACTTACAGAGGTCCCTTGGAGCAGCTGATGCAGAGCCAGTTGCCAAAGCTCAGAATCACAAACGAGCCCAAAAGGGTGAATTGCGGTGCTCCAGACTATATCGCTACCACTAAGGATGGTGTGCCCATATTCTATATTGAAGCGAAAGATATTGGTGATAGCGACCTTGACGGGCGCAACCCTCATGGGCATAAAGAACAGTTCACGCGCTACAAGCAGGCTCTTGACCATATCATCTTCACAGACTATCTGGACTTCCATTTCTATGAGCATGGGGAATTCGTGGATAGTGTCAGGATTGCAGAGGTCAGGGGTGATAAGATCGCTGCCGTCAAAGAGGCTGAAGGCAAGTTCCTCGATATGATCCAGCACATTGGCAGTTCTGCCATCCAGAGCATCACCTCTGCTTCAAGGCTTGCCAAACTGATGGCAGGCAAGGCTCGGCTTCTTGAAAACATCATTGCTCAGGCCATGGAAGATGACACTGACAGCTATGCCAACGATAATCTGCAAGCACAGTATCAGGCATTCAAGGACGTGCTCATTCAGGAACTGAAGCCTACGGACTTTGCCGACATCTATGCCCAGACCATTGCCTATGGTATGTTTGCAGCCCGTCTGCATGACGACACTCCAGAGGACTTCAGCCGTGAGGAGGCTGCCCGTCTGATTCCAAAGACCAACCCCTTCCTGCGTCAGATATTCAACAATCTGGCAGGCAACGACCTTGATGAGCGTATTGCCTGGGTGGTGGATGATCTGGCCATGGTGTTCAAGGCCACAAATCTCAAGGAGATCATGGCCAGCTACGTGAAAGACAAGCTTCACAACGACCCCATGATCCATTTCTACGAGGACTTCCTGGCTGAGTACAATCCCAAGTTGCGCAAGTCGAAAGGTGTATGGTACACGCCTCAATCCGTAGTGGGATTTATCGTGAGGGCTGTCGACGAGATACTGCAAAAGGAGTTCGATCTGCCAGAAGGTCTTGCAGACTATTCGATGATAGAAAAGGATGTGGCTGTTGAGCAGAGCATCGATAAACATTCTGCTGACGGCATGAAGCATGAGAAGCGTCGCTTCCATCGTGTACAGATACTTGATCCTGCTACAGGTACAGGTACGTTCTTGGCCGAAGTGGTAAATCAGATATATGACCGCTATCGTGACCAGCAAGGTATCTGGCAACAGTATGTGGAAGAGCATCTGTTGCCTCGTCTCAATGGTTTTGAGATATTGATGGCTTCGTATGCCGTAGCCCACTTGAAACTCGACATGCTACTAAGTGAGACAGGCTATACACACCAGTCAGAGAAACGTCTGAGAGTTTACCTGACCAATTCACTTGAAGAAAGCAATAACGAGCCACGCACCCTTTTTGCGCGATGGCTCAGTCGTGAAGCCACAGAAGCCAATGCCATCAAGCGTGACTGCCCTGTGATGGTTGTTATAGGTAATCCTCCGTACAGTGGAGAAAGCCAGAACAAAGGCAAGTGGATTATGTCGTTGATGGAGGATTATAAAAAAGAACCAGGTGGGAAGCATCCCTTGGACGAACGTAATCCCAAATGGCTGAATGATGACTATGTGAAGTTCATTCGTCTGGCCCAACATTATATCGAAAAGAGAGGTGAAGGCATCATTGGTTTCATCAACCCTCATGGCTATCTCGATAATCCTACTTTCAGAGGTATGCGTTGGAATCTGCTGAAGACCTTCGACAAGATTTACACCATTGATCTACACGGTAATAGTAAGAAGAAAGAGACTTGCCCAGATGGTAGCAAGGATGAGAATGTCTTTGATATTATGCAGGGTGTCAGCATCAACCTGTTTGTTAAGACTGGCAAGAAAGACAAAGACGAACTTGGAAAGGTATTCCATAAGGATTTATATGGATTACGTCAGCAGAAATATGATTTCCTTGATGGGGCAAGTATAGATAACATTGGTTTTGTAGAACTCGTTCCACAATCTCCTATGTACTTTTTTGTTCCCAAGAATTTTGGTTTACAAGAAGAATATGATAAAGGGTTCAAAGTTGATGACTTGTTTTCTCAGAACAGTATGGGTGTAACAACAGGGCACGATAAAGAACTTGTTTCATTCCATCCTTTTAATACAGATTCTAATGTAGAATACTATTATCGCCCATTCGATAAACTGTGGTTAGACTATGATTTAAGTAAAGTTGTAAGACCACGTGAAGCCATCATGAAGCATATGAGAAAGGACAACATATCTCTTTGTCTCATTAAAGTTAATAGTTCTGTAGATGGGTTATTTAAGGTTCTTGTTACATCAGGGATTACTGACAAGACGTTGTTATCGTCAAAGGATAATACCAATGTATTCCCTCTCTACGTCTACAAAGAGAATATGGGCCAAGAAGAGCGCATTGTCAATTTCAACAAGGAATTGTATAACAAAATAGCCAAAGGTCTGAACTACCTTCCCTGCTATGATGACAATGTGTTGATAGACCCAATAAGCGACTATAATGGCGTGCTCTATCCGCAAGACCTCTTCGATTATATCTATGCTGTGCTTCATAGCCCGTCTTACCGTGAACGCTACAAGGAATTCCTGAAGATTGACTTCCCACGCATACCTTATCCTACAGACTGGGAGAAATTCCGTGATTTGGCGGAGAAGGGTGAAGAACTACGGCAGTTGCACCTGATGGAAGACCTACCTTCAAAGACTGGTGTTACTTTCCCTGTGGCAGGCTCGTTGCAGGTGGACTGCTATCGCTGGCTGGATAATCGTGTCTATATCAACGCAGAGCAATATTTCGATGGTGTGCCAGAATCGGCTTGGAACTTCTTCATCGGAGGCTATCAGCCAGCCCAGAAATGGCTCAAAGACCGCAAAGGCCTCACCCTCAGCTTCGAGGACGTGAAGCACTACGGCCGCATCATCTACGTCCTCCAGCAAACAGAGCGCATCATGCAGGAAATAGATAATATAGTTATGAATAAAATGTAAAACTCATAACGGAGCAAAAGAGAATAGGTGATGGAAAAGTTAGCGATTATATCTTTAGAAAAAGTGTTAGGTAATGTTGAAAAGCTACACATACTAACAGAAAGAAAAACTAAGGAAATTGAGAGTAAAAGATTTGTTGCCCTAAATGAACTCTCAAGAAAAATGAGGATTTCATTGAATGCTCTACATTATATACCTTATGAAGAGTATGATGTTTTGTGTGCTCCGGCAAATTTACTGTATCGTAGCATGATAACAGATTTAATGACTTCTTTACTTATATCTCAACTAAATGATGAACAATTAGACGATGTCATCTATTTTTTCGACTTAGATTTTGCAAGGTCATTAAAAAGTGCATTAAATGCTAACATTGAGATACGCAAAATGACATACCCAGACGATGCTGAAGCTTTTGAAGAACAAAAGGAAAAATATCAAGAGAAACTATATGATGACTTAAAAGAATGTCTAAGCTCTGCAAAAGGTAAGGATTGGAAATTAAATGCTCAAAGACCTATTAAGATAAATGATATAGATTTTAATGGAAAAATCTCTCAAATATATGATATATTAAAGTCGTTTGAAGAAGTTGCAGGCTATGCTTATATATATCAATATTACAAATTGTTTTCTCAATCAGAGCATTTTTCAATAAAGGGAAGAATTATCAATTACAAACAATCCTTCCACGATGGGTATTATAATAAAGTGCGTTGGATTATTTATTTAGGAACAGAACTGTTGTATAATAAATATAAGTTATGGAGTACGGAATAGTCTATCTTTTAACTAATCCTGTAATGCCTGGTCTTGTAAAGATTGGCATGACCACACAGGAAGACATAGAAAGGAGAATGAGGGAACTTTATACAACTGGCGTTCCTGTTCCCTTTGAGTGTCAGTTTGCTTGTAAGGTGAAGAAAACCGATTGTGCCAAGATTGAGAAAGCCCTACACACGGCTTTTGCACCACAACGTATTAACGCTAACCGTGAGTTCTTCCGTATTCAGGTGGAACAGGCAAAGGCCATTCTTGAACTGTTCCACCATACAGACGTGACGGAAGAAGTGAGCGACGAGATAGAAAACGACTTGACCGATGACGACAAGGCCGCCTCGGTTAAGGCTCAGATTCATCGTCCACCACTTAACTTCTATGAAATGGGGATGCAAAAGGGTGATGTCCTTGTATGGAAAGACGATCCTTCTATTTCCGTAACAATCATTTCAGAGCGTAAAATCAACTATGAGGGTGAGGAAACATCTATCAGTGCGCTTTCTGCTCAATTGAAAGGCTATAAGTCCAGGCACATTGCCCCTGGTGCTCACTGGCTCTATAAAGAGAAACTTCTGAGCGACATTTACGACGAAACTTATCCGTTTGAAGAATAGATATGGATATTAAAGACTTTATAAAAGAGGCATTGCTTCAGATTGTGGATGGTGTAACGTCCGCTAATGATGAGTTAAAATCCAAAGGTGCTTTTATTCCAACTCAAAATGTAGCCGGCGAAGGAGTTTTAGTTACCTTGGATCGTGAGAAAGGGGGAACAAAGAATCATATCAAAGTCGATTTTGATTTAGCAGTTGTGTTGTCTCAAAGTGAAATGACCAAACTTGATGGTTCCTTGAAAACTACTGGTGAGGGAAAATTAAAAATCGCTCCCTTTATTAAGTTTGGGATGGGGGCAGATGCACAAGGCTCTGTAACTAATGAAAGTCAGGATGAAAACCAGACTATTCATAGAATAAAATGTACAATTCCACTTTCTTTGCCAGCATCTGAAGGATAATGTAACAGAGTGTATGGTACATTTGGCATTCAAGGTTCTGAAGAAAATAATCAGACGGGGGTAACTAAATGAACGCACAGAGAAGATTCGTGTGATGTGTATTATATTTATAAACAATAGGAATATGAAAAAGAAGGGTTTATTATTGTTGACTTTAATGTTAACAGGGATTAGTGTCTTTGGCCAGAAGGCAGTGGATATGGACAAAGGCATGAAGTATTGGGAAAAGGCTCAAATAGCGTATGAGAAAAAGGATTATTCTGAAACGTTTAAGAATAATAAAAAGTCGGCAGAATTAGGGTGTCCGCGAGGAATGCTCTCACTCGGTGTTTGCTATGCTTGTGCGTATGGTACGCAAAAGGATAGAGAAATGTCACTATTTTGGTATAAAAAAGCAAATGAGCACCCTGAAGATAGCTGGTCCTATCCTCGATCCTTTTTAAATATGGCTAATTATTATGCAGAAGTAAAAAACGATTTAGTAAAGTCTGCTCAATTATTAGCAGAAGGAATGAATTTTCTTACCGAGGATTTTGAATATTGGTATAAAAATTTTAAAAATAGGTATAGCAAATATGTTAAGAATTACAAGGACTTTGCTTATGTTTCTGATTATTTTGAGACTTTAGGATATGGCAAAACTAATCAGGAATTTCCTTTTAAGCGCTCTTTCGAAATGCGAAGCAATTATGCTATTGAAAAAGTGAAGGCTCTTGTTGAAAACGGGAATAAAGAGGCAAGCGTTGCTTGGGCAAAATATCTCTACAATGATAAAGGAACGGCACAAGACAAGGCTACAGCCATATCCATATGGGAAAAATTTTCTGACTTAGATATCAGTAAGGAAATGCTTATCATTGCAAAAAGCGATGGTCTGTTCAAGAAAGATATCCCCAAAGAGTGGTATTCTAAGAATCCGCAATTGTCGAGTTTGTATAATAAAGTTGATTATGTGAAGGTAAATGGTCTTTACTACGGTATAGTTAAAACAAAAAGAATAGCTTCAGCCGGAAGTGACAAAGGTGATTTATCAGGCCACATTATCATTCCCTCCAAAATAGTGTATGATGGTGAGACATATACGGTGAACGAAATCAGAGACTTTGCTTTTTGTAATTCGAAAGAGATTACATCAATAGAGATACCTAATAGCGTCATTAAAATTGGAGAAAAAGCTTTTTCAGGTTGTGCAGCTTTGACCACCATCAATATTCCATCTAGCGTGACAGATATAGATAAAGGAGCTTTTTCAAATTGTGTTGCCTTGACCTCCATTTCTATTCCAAATAACGTGTCAGAGATAGATGTCGAAACATTCGATGGCTGTTCCAATTTGAAAACAGTGTCTTTTGGTAGTGGAGTACAATTCATTCGTCAAAAAGCATTTCGTGGTTGTAAAGGCCTGTTATCTATATTCATTCCAAATACTATATCTGAAATTGGTGATGAAGCATTCGCAGAATGCTGGGGTTTAACATCTATAATCTTTGGTGGTGGATTGAAATACATAGGAAGATATTCATTTAAAGGCTGCTCAAATTTATCTTCTATAACGATACCAAATAATGTAACAGAATTAGGTAGTTACGCTTTTGAAGATTGTCGTGGTTTAGAATCTATTACGATTGGAAATGGTCTGAATTATATTGGGGTAAGTACTTTCCAACGCTGCACAGGTTTAAAATCAGTCATTATTCCCAATAACATTACAAAAATCTATGCAAGTGCGTTTGAGGAATGTTGTAATCTTACTTCGGTAACATTAAGTAATCAATTAACTTCGATTGGAAAATATGCCTTTTCTAGTTGCAATCTTTCCTCAATCAATATTCCTAATTCTGTAAAAGAATTGGAATTACATTGCTTCTGCGATAATGTTAATCTGAAATCTGCCACAGTGCCAAGTACAGTAGATGCAAAGAATAATGCAATTTTTAATTCCTGCAAGAATCTGGCTTTTGTCACAGTCAGGAAACCCAATGGTTCGAAAACGCAGAGCAAAGAAGGATATTGGTTTAGAAGAGTACTTCACACAAATGCCTCCACAACAAAGGCTAAGCCAAGTATGTCAGAATGTATTGATTGGGACAGAAGTAGTTCCCCATCAGGAGATCTGATAAGTTTTTCGGAATTCCTTCCATATAAAAAATATCAATATGTAGGTGAGATCAAATTCAAAAATGATATAGATAATTATGTTTTGTATAATATACTTTTCAATTCTAAAGGCAAACTTGCTTATTATGAAATAGTGTATGATGGAGGAATGAAACTAAAGACTGATGCGTTTGGAACTAAGGAAGAGTTGGTTCAGGAAGTATATCGAGCCTATTTGGAAAGATTTTACCAATAAGTCATTCTGTTTTTTACGTCATAGGGGGGATGCCTCCAGTCAGTAATGCGGAGGAGTATATCTGTTCATCTTTAAAGATGGTCTTCTCGTACCCGCTACATCCCCCTCTTCTTTTCCTCATCCATAATAGCTGGGGGAGGTTTTATTAAGGGGCATAAAAAATGGGCTCACGCTTGAGCCCGGGATCTTTTTAACCTTTAATCTAATACCATGAAAAACACGGCGCAAAGGTAAGGGGAATATTTGGAATCGCCAAATAATATAAGAATAATTTGCATGATAAGAGAAAAATTATTATCTTTGCAGCACGAAATGATAATATTAAAAAAAAGAATGATGAAAACTAATAATTTATTTATTCTGTTCACCGTACTTTTGAGTATGGTTGGAACAAAAGCATTGGCTTACAACATTGCTGTAGAGAATGCTGATGGCGTAACTATTTACTACAACTACATCAATGATGGAAAAGAGTTGGAGGTAACAAGTGGGAAATACAATTTCAAGAATGGTTCTTTAGTTATACCTGAAGAAGTCACTTATATGAACAGAACTCGAAAGGTGACGAGAATAGGAGAGGGGGCTTTCTCTTTATACAACAGCTTGGCTTCGGTTACCATCCCCAACAGTGTGACGAGCATCGGCGATCGTGCTTTCCTTAGCTGCAAGAACCTGACGTCGATTACCATCCCCAATAGTGTGACGAGCATAAAAAGCGCTGTTTTTAGGGGTTGCGAAAAACTGGCTTCAGTTACCATCCCCAGCAGCATTACGAGCATAGAAAATGAGGCTTTCTATGGTTGCATCGGCCTGACTTCCATCACGATTCCCAGCAGCGTGAAGAGCATAGGAATACAGGCTTTCTATTGGTGCAGTGGTCTGACATCCTTGACCATTGAAGAGGGCTTGACGAGCATAGGAATACAGGCTTTCCATAATTGCACCAGCCTGACTTCGGTTACCATCCCCAACAGCGTGACAAGCATAGAAAATGAAGCCTTCGGTTTTTGCAGCCGCCTGAAATCAGTTACTATCGGCAACGGCTTGACGAGCATAGGACTCGCTGTTTTCGCTTGCTGCTCCAGCCTGACTTCGGTTAACATCCCTAACAGCGTGAAGAGCATCGACAATCGGGCTTTCGCAGCTTGCACCAGCCTGACGTCGATTACCATCCCCAACAGTGTGACGAGCATAGGAATAGAGGCTTTCAAAGGATGCAAAGGCCTGACTTCGATTACCATCCCCAGCAGCGTGACGAGCATAGGAAGGGGAGCTTTTGCCGGTTGGGATATACCAGAAGTCATTTCAATGATTAAGAAGCCTTTTATTATAAGAAACGTATTCAGTACAAATACATATATGAATGTTACGCTATATGTACCTGCAGGTACTATAGACACGTATAAGGCTACATTAGACTGGAATAGATTTGTGTTTATCGAAGAGCAAAAGTGAAGATTGAAAACACGCGGGTCAAAAACACGCGGGGTCAGGACTATGTGTAATTACACGTTGTTCTGACCCCTGTGTTTTTTTAAAACCGCCGACATTCACATGTCAGCGGCTCCACAAAACCTTAGTTAACCTTAAAAAGAATACATGAAATGTATTTAATGGGGTGCGCATCGTCACGATGGGCTGAATTACTATGAAAAACAGAAATTTCATCTGATATTGCCCAGTAGGACTTGGGGAGATGTTTCTTGCATGCGGATATAGGCGAAAAGCTTCTTGCCGGCATCCTTCAACGAGGCCCCAAAGAGATAGACCACATCGTCGATAATGAGGAAACGGTCGTGGTTCCTTTGACAGACGTTGATGGCGATGGACGGATATTGTTGGTTGTGGCGCTGCACGGCGAGTTGCTGCTGTTGGGAGAGCTGGCGAGTGTAGATGGTGGCAGAGACGTTGGCGCTACGATTGCTCAACATGGTCAAGGTATCAACGTTGATGTAGTTGTCTACAAGCACAATGGATGTCTTCGCCTGTTTGATGAGACTGATGATATGGGCGTAGGCATCGAAGATCTGGCCGTCGTAGAAGATGCCTTCTACAGGAGGTAATGAAGAGCGGACGAAGAAATCCACCTTCTTACGTAGTTCCGCTATCTCCATTCCTTGTTCAACCATTTTCTGCTCAATATCAAACATGCGCTGATTAACAGCATACCCTCTTAACAAATACTGTTTCAAGACACCATTAGCCCACCTCCTGAATTTTGTTCCATTGAGAGACTTCACGCGATAGCCTACTGATATGATGACATCCAGGCTATAATACATAACAGGCTTGTCTGAATTTGGAATGTGCAAAAAATGCACATTGCTTTCTTTGTCACATTCGCCTTCTTTGAAGACATTGTTTATGTGACGATTAATGACGGTTCTGTCACGAAGGAACAAGTCTGAGATCTGTTGCTGCGTGAGCCATACAGTTTCACTCTCTACTCTGACCTCCAGCCGGATGGTTTCATCGGGCTGATACATGACGATTTCGCCTTTTGTTGATTCAATGTTGCTCATATTATTGTGCATTAAGTTTAACTCTGGTGCTGCAAAGGTATAGTTTTTATTCGGAACCACCAAATTTTTCAAAGAATATTTGCATGGGTGCATTATTTTGGCGTAAAGAGTTTGGAGGATCGTGGTTTTTGTGCTATCTTTGCGTCTCAATCATAAATATTTATCTAAAACCAATGATGACGAAAGCCGCGGACATAGTTTCATGGTACATTATTAACAATTAAAATGTAATAGAAATGAACAAAAGAAAATGTAAGCTGCCTGGCAAGCAATGCTGGGCCGCTAAGAATTCATGCGGCCCAAAAGTATTGAATTGGTGCGTGAACCTTATTGTCACAAATAAGGTGGAGATAGGTCAACTGATTATGGATTATTTTGAGAAAGGAGGGGAATATGTCAGAAGAAGCTAAACTGAAAATCATTCAGGAACTGGCGAAGAACGGCGTGAAAATCCATCAGCTTATCTTGGAATATTCCGGTACGACCATCATCAAGAATGGAGAGGAGGGAAACCAGAACTGCAGAGACTATCAGAAGCTCAGCAAGGAGAGCCTGGCGGAAGTCATCATTCAGGCTCAGCAATACTTCTGGGGTAACAGCTCCTACGCTGTGCTGTTCTGCCTGCTGAGAGACTTCTATCGTTATCCTGACAATCGGACTAAGTATGAAAAGGACATGCAGGGGCTGCCATATATCAGAAAGCCCGAATTTGTCTGTACGCTGGGGGTCGTTTCGAGCACTTTCAGCGATAATCCCTATATGAAACTGCATATAGACAAGTGGGAACAGAACGGTGCTGGGGAGCGCGTGCTGCAACTTGTGGAAAAATTGAAAATTGCGCTTGACGAGCGCTACTAAAAGAGAAGTTCTCCCGAAATACTGGCTCACCAGTAAATTCCTGTGTTTATCCGTATATTTTTGACAGCCTATAGAGAAAGAAGTCCACATCAATTACTCCCCTAAGCTGTGCACGGAATTGCTTGATCTTTGAGTTTAGGGACTCTGCAGAAGCATTGGTCGCACGATTAATGAAGTAGTTGGGCACCTCATCTTCTCTGTCACGTATAGTATCTGCAGCAGTATTGAAGGCATCATTCCCAAACGCCTTGACCTTTTCATACCACTTCTGTATGCTCTCATAACCGCTTATCCATGTTGCTCTTGGATT
>JAEEGI010017431.1_pt1 | contig 14735 bp, 18 predicted proteins | sample 8958751 | NCBI WGS metagenome assembly JAEEGI01 (sample SAMN16246545, study PRJNA631951) | gut metagenome | biome: gut microbiome; feature: rumen; material: KS-attached | host: Bos | place: Iran: Karaj | collected 2018-10
ATCCGCTGAAAACGGTGAAGCAATTACCTTGCTTCGACAAGGCGACGGGTGGCGGGAATATGAATTATCGAAGAAATACATAAAGGTTCGTTTCCCGAGGAAATTATCGGACGAGCAGAGGGCAGAGCTTGCCTCCCGCATGAAAGCGCTTCGCGCCGACGGAGATTTGAGCGAATGTGATGAAGATGCGGCGGCTGATGACGGAGAGGTGCTTTCATGACCATCTGGGAGCGAAGCGCGGAAATACCGGAGCCTCCGGAACCGGATGTCTTTGCCGTATGTCACCAGTGCTGTGGAGAAATATATGACGGCGAAAGCTATTATGAGATAGACGGAAAATACATACATATTGAATGCCTTAGAGACTTTGCAGCGGAGTATTTTGTAGACTTTAAAAAGGAGGCCGCCGCAAGGAACGCCAAAGTGCCATTATAGCGCCGCCAAAGCGCAGATTAAAGCGCAAATTATAGCGCAGGAAGAAGGAATGATAATTTAATGGTAAGAGTTTGCGACGCCATTATGGGCAACGGCAAAACAAGTTCGGTTATAAATTATTTTAACGAGCATCCCGACGGGAAATACATTTTCATAACGCCGTATCTTGAGGAAGCCGCCCGTATAAAGCAGGGCTGTCCCGGCCTTCACTTTATCGAACCGAGCAACAAGATAGGCGAATACGATTACAAAAAGAAAGGACACACAGCGGCTCTCATTAAGGAGGGGCACAATATCGCCACCACGCATCAGGCGTTTAAAAACTATGATAATGATATGCTCGACGACATCCAGACACAGGGATACACGCTCGTAATCGACGAAAACGTAGAGATTCTCGAAAAGTACGAGGTAGATGAAGGGGATCTCGAACTGATTAAGAAGGCCGGATATATAAAAGAGGAAAACGGGGTGTATTCCCTCGTTCGGGATTATAACGGAAAAGCGTTCCGCGAGCTGTTTGACATACTTAAGACGAGAGAGCTTATTACTGTCATCGATAGAAGCGGCGGAAAGAAAAAGACCTTTTACTGGCAGCTCCCTCCGAGGCTTATCAAATCATTTAAGGACGTGTTTATTCTTACATATTTATTTGAGGGTCAATCGCTTCATCACTTCTTGGAGATATATCACATCCCGTATGAGTTTATCGGCATAGAAAAGCTCGGCGACGGCAGATTTCGCTTCTGCGAGCTTCCGGGGTACACCCCCGAATACGTTTCAAGGCTCGGGGATATGATACACATTCTGGATAATGAAAAGCTGAATTCCATAGGAAAGAACCGTCATGCGATATCGATGAGCTGGTTTGAGAAGAACGAAGAGGGCGTAAAACAGTTAAAGGACAATATATACAACTGCTACAGGCATATCTGGAAGGACGCGGCTGTGAACGAACGTTTGTGGGCGACCTTTGTTTCTACCAAAACCAAGCTGCGCGGCAAGGGTTACACTAATTCCTTTCTTTCCTTTAACACGAGGGCAACAAACAAATACAGAGACAGGCATTATCTCGTATATGCAGCCAACGTCTTTATGAACGTCGGAGAAAAGATGTTTTATACGTCGATGGGCGTAGAAGTAAACGAAGACCTTTACGCGCTGTCAACGATGGTGCAGTGGATATGGCGCTCCGCCATAAGGGACGGCAACGAGATATACATATACATACCGAGCAGACGCATGAGAGAGCTGCTAACAGATTGGATATACACTTTAAACAGGAGACAGACGGATGAGTAATTGTACAACATGCGCAGCCAACGGGGTTTGCCCGTACTACAGCGCAGACATGGAAGCAAGCATGGAGGAATGCTGTGAGGTTATCGCGGAATACATAGAAGCAAAACGAGACGAATACACCGAAGCATGGGGCAGTTATCTTTCCAGTTGCGGTGAAACCGATGGCTATGAGGCCGTGCGAAAAATAACAGGAAAAATATTATAAAGGAGAAAATATGGCAAGAATTAAGATTTATTTCAGTGGGCGTGAAGATGTGTTTATTTTCGAGGGAACAAGAGAGTACGTAAAAACACTTGTTGACAAAATCACCTCAAACACAGACGGCAATACATATTTTAAGTTTCCATACGGCGGAACGACCCTTATGGTAAACAGCGCTCAGGTGGCAGCAATCGAATACTATGAAGACAAAGAGGAGGATGAATAATATGGCAATGGTTAAATATTACTACATAGCTACGGTAGCAATGGTCGGAGAATGCGAAGAGGACAAGCTCACTGAAATAACAGGCGGAGCCGATTATGACAGCCTCGGAGAGACCGTGTGCGACGGAGACCTTAACGAGCTCGTTAAGAGTGCGGTACAGGATTATGTTTCCGTGCTTCCCGGCGGCGACGAAATAAGAGTCGAGCAGTTATATGCGGACACGTTTCTGCTTGACGAGTATGAACGCTGAGGAAAAGGCAGACCGCGCCGGGGCGCGGCGGGCGGTCGAGGTCGCCCGCCCCTACAGTATAGGTTTTTATTATCATCAACCATATGGGATTTCTGCAAAGGCGAAGTGCTTGCTTTGCGGAACGCTGAGGACAGCGTTCCCTACCGGACATGGTTCAATCATTTGGGATTGTGCTTATGGCGGGTGCCTTGCCGGGGCTTGCCCCCGGGACACAGGGAAATGCACATAAACCATATGGGATCGTGCTGACGGCGGGCACTGAGATGAGGTTTTATTATAATTAATCTTGCTTTATAAAGATATGATTGGAGGAACGTCTTATAAGCAAACAATTAGCCTGTCAAAAATATGTATATAAAATACATAGTTCGAGGCTCAGGAAGGAAGGGTGGAAACTCACCCTTCCGCTTGACGAGGCGAGAAGGAACGACGAGGTTATTTCCCTTGCGGAGAGCCAAATGCTTCGGTGGATAGACGAGCTTAACGGTGTTGTCGACGCCGACACCAAAGCCCGAAAAATCAAGTCCGAGATAAAAAACCTGAGAAGAGCGGGCGGCGGAGCGGAGATCAGAAGAAGCATCAAAAAGCTTTACGGCGAATTGGATGCGCTTCAATTTAAGCCCGATTATCTCTGCCTTATCATCGACAAAGAAAAGGATTATCACCGCGCCTGCCGGGGTTTCAGCATAAACGGAATTCGTTACAAAAGACTGCTCGGTACAAACGGCGGGATAAAGAATTCTACGATAGTATTCGTGAGCGAGAAGCTTTGGCCGGAGCTCAGCAGGCGCGTCGATAACGGCAGGGATATGACTAAGGAGCTCGTTACAGCCAAGCTCGAAGCGTATAAGGCGCTCACCTGCTCTGCGTCCGTACCTGTTTCGACACCCAACGGCGTCCTGGTGGTAAACGACTGCGAGACGGAGTTCTTTTCGGACATTCTTTACATAACAGACGAATGCGGCGGAGAGCCGACGATAGAAAAACGAGAAAGCGAAAAGATAACGCTGAACGCCTCGGACGGCTTCGGTCTTATGCTTCCCTCTCTCGCTACGCGATGGAGCGAAGAACTCGGTCTTAATTACATGATCTCGGGCTGTAATACGAGATTCTCTTTTGAAAAGGGAATGGTTTATACATTTGACTTCGTGGATTTTGCAGAGAATGTCGCCCATAATTATCTGGTAAAGGACGCATGGGGAAATAACGTAGATATCCGAGAGGTTGAAACAATACTCACGACTTCCATGGTAAAGCTCTGGGATTCATATACGAGCTGCGAAGAATATATAAATAACTCCCTTAAAAACGGATATACCTTTGCCGTCACAAAGACTTGTCCGAGGGAACTTGAAAACGAAAGATATACCAATTATCAGTTTGTCCAGAGTTACCAGCTAAGCGACGAGGATATTGAAGAGCTGATAGCGCCGACGCTGGATGAAATACGCGGAGTGCTCGGCGGCGATTGGAGAAAGGCCATACTGTTCTTAAAGGGTGCGGGTCTTAACGAACGAAATGTTCCAAAACTTGATGACGACTTTATAAAGGCGGTCATGATAGACAGACGGATGTTATCAGACCCATTCGTTCAGGACAGTATTTATCAGCTTATTCGAAACCGTATTGACGAAGCGAAGGTCGGGGTACTGAATATTCACGGCAACTATTCCATTATATCAGGCGACCCTTACCTTCTCTGTCAGTCAATTTTCGGCCTTGAAAAGACCGGACTGCTGCGAGCCGGAGAAATATACAACCAATATTGGGCAGATGCCGGAGCCGAAACACTCGCCTGCTTCCGAGCGCCGATGAGCACGCACGAAAACATCAGGCTCGTTCACCCGGCAGACAACGACGAAGTGCGGTATTGGTTCAGATACATAAAGACCGCTACGATATTCAACGGGTGGGATACCGCCACGGCAGCTTTGAACGGGTGCGATTTTGACGGTGATGCAGTAATGCTCACCGACAACAGGATTTTAGTAGAAAAACTTATCCCCTCCCCCGCTCTTGTATGCGCGCAGCGCAAGGCGACGAAGAGGATATCTGTCGAAGAAGACTTTATTCGTTCCAATATAGAAAGTTTCGGCAATGAAATCGGGTCAACTACGAACCGCATAACCAGCATGTTTGAGCTGCGTTCGACATTCGACCCCGACAGCGAGGAATATAAGGAGCTGACTTACAGAATAAGAGCAGGCCAGCTCTACCAACAGAATGCTATAGATAAGGCCAAGGGAATTATATGCAAGCCGATGCCGCGGACATGGCATGACCGCCATGCGATATCGGCCATTGAGGACGACGAAACGAGGGAGTTTTACAGGCGAATAGCCGCGGACAGGAAGCCTTACTTCATGAGATACATATATCCCGAGCTCAAAAGGCAATATAACAAATACATAAAGAACACCAACAAAAACGCGCTTCGCGAATTTCAGATGACTATCCCGGAGCTCGAGGCCGTTTTACCCTCCGAGCGCACGGAGAGACAGAGCGAATTTCTTCATTATTATTACAGAAATATGCCCGTCGGGACGGGAGACTGCGTAATGAACAGAATTTGCAGACGCTTTGAGGAAGAATTCGACAGTCTGAGCTCACGCTCCTCAATAATTGACAGCTTTGATTACCGTTTCATGAGAGGCGAGGGAGAATATACGCCGAAGCAGCTTAGCGCCGTGAAACGAATAAAAGCCGATTATACAAAGAGGCTTTCCAATTACAAATCATACTCTCAGAGCGAGCGCATTGACAAGCTTGACGCCGCCGACGAATACGCGAGAATGAACGAAGATTTTCTGAGAGAGTGCAGCACCGTATGTCCGAACGAGTCCGCGCTCTGTAATCTGCTTCTGGACATCTGTTATACAAAAAAAACTACGAAACGGTTTGTATGGGAAATGTGCGGAGAGACAATAATCCGAAACCTTTTAAAGCTTCGCTGCAATGAAATTTCATTTCCCGCCCTTTGTTCCGACGGAGAGACAGAATATCGCGGGGAACGATTTACCGTAAAAATAATATGTATAAAGGAGGACTTTGATGATCGTTCTGAACGAGCATGAATGGGCGGAGAATATGATAAACTCCTGCTCGCTCGGGAAAAAGCCGTTTGAAACACTTTGCCGCGTCGCAAGGTATTATATAGATAACAATCTTCCGAAGGCGGAAGTAAGAAAAAAACTTGACGCCTTCATTATGCGCTGTGAACCGCTCATTTCCCTTCCGAAGTGGGCGGATGCCATGGACGCAGCGCTTGCACGCGCACTTAAATATGAAGCGGTCAATATCGAGTGCATAAAAATCACGAAGCCGGAAATGGAGAAGATAGCGTCGCTCCCTTCCTTACAGCTAAGGCGTCTTGCGTTTACTCTCCTATGTCTGGCAAAATATTGGGATATTATAACGCGCTCGGAAAACCACTGGGTAAACAGTACCGACGAAGATATAATGAAACTGGCTAATATTAAAACCTCTATTAAAAGGCAGTGTTCTTTATATCACAGGCTCAGCGAGCTTGGGTTTATACAGTTTTCAAAGAAAGTGGACAATACCAATGTCCGGGTATGTTTTATGGAGGGCGGAGAAACCGCAGCCAGTATAACAGACTTTCGCAATCTCGGCTATCAATACCTTAAATATATAGGAGAACCCTATTTCGAGTGTGAAAACTGCGGTATAACAAGCAAGTATGATAAGCCGAACAACCCTAAATCCATGGCCAAGCAAAAGTATTGCAAAGCCTGCACAAGAGACATATACATACAGCAAACAATCGACTCGGTAATGCGGGGCAGACGTATGAATAACCCCCTTCCCTGCTGACACCTCCGGAACTGTTTGAAATACAAAACGCCCGAAAGCCTTGATATATAAGGGTTTTCGGGCTGTTTGCACTATTTCTTTAATGGAAGTATATATTGCACTTTCACATTCAGCCGCTCGTAGATTTTCCCTTCGGAAGGTCTTGAGCGGACTATTTATTTTGAAGGAATGATAATAGGTTTGATTCGTATCACAAAGGAAGAAAAGGAAAAATTAATCGAAAAATACCCCGAAACGCACATAGCGCGCACTATGCGCCAGTGCTCAAAGAGACACCACTACTACTGCGAGGAATCCCCCGCCGTATTAAGGCTGCTCGAAAAAATAAGAGGCGGAGAGCAGAAGGCGTCTTCATATAATAAAAGCTGACAGATCGGAGGTTGAGATATGGCAGAGCTCGAAAGAAGCCCGAATGAAAGCGATCTTCAATATCACAAACGCCTGATATACGGGAAGCTTGTTGACAAAACTCTCTCCGACAGAGATTACAGCGAGCTTGCTTTGCTCGCCTACGGACAGGATTATTCAAGCGACGTTGCCAGACGTATGTTTTACGGAAGTAAGCGCACGCTTGAATTAATGGACAAGGATGCTCTTCAAAGCTCCTCCGTCGGCGATATAGGGAGTGAGCTTGACGCAAAGATAATCGAAATGCGCAAGGAGCGTCAGAGACTTCTTGATCAAAGGCGGGAGTACAACAAATTAATAGATAAGGACGGCAGAGCCGAGCATTTACATTCCATTATCGCGGAAACGGCGGAGAAGTTTGCGAGCAGTATAGGAGTTATGTATTCCGATGAACCCGGGCAAATCGCTTGCCCAGTCCCCGGGGCTCCGGAGGCTGTAGCCGTATTCAGTGATTGGCACTACGGCATGGTCACGAATAATGTATTCAATAAATATAACACGGAAATATGCAGAAGACGGGTGCAGGACACCGTTTATAAGATGATAGAAAAGATAGAGTTCCACGGCTGCAACACCGCGCACATTGTCGTGCTCGGAGACCTGTTTCACGGAGCTATCCATGTAAGCGGGCGCGTCGCGTCCGAGGAAGTAGTCTGCGAACAAATGATGCACGCTGCGGAAATACTTGCTCAGTCCATTTACGAGATATCCAAACACGTCAGAGAAGTCCGCGTATATATGACATACGGAAATCACGCAAGAACAGTACAGAACGCCAAGGATAACATACACAGCGACAATATGGAACGGGTGCTTATATGGTGGCTTGAAGAAAGGTTCAGAAATTGCCCTAACATAGTTATTGCAAACGAGGCCGCCACAAACGAATTCCTCGTTCTGGACGTTTGCGGACACGGTTTCTGCGCGGCTCACGGAGATCTCGACGGCGTAAGAGAGTCTCCGAGACTTCTCCCGACTTTATTTCGCAAGACAAAAGGGGTAGACGTGGAATACATACTTCTTGGAGACAAGCATCACCGCGAGAGTTTCAATGAGCTCGGCGTTACGTCGCTGCTCTGCGGGGCGCTTTGCGGCACAGACGATTACGCTAACGGTAAGAGACTTTATTCCGACGCTTCTCAGCTTTTGCTTATCGTAAACGAAAGAGACGGCGTGGACGCCGAATACAGGATAAAAGCGGAGTAACTTTTCTTAGGAAGGCTGCCCCACTTAACTATATATACTCTCCCGGGCGCCTCCGGCCCGGGAGAGCGTCGAACCAAAAGAAATTAATCAAAGGAGGATTTGTCTGATGAGCAGAAAAACGAAGATGAACGATATCACTTCGCCCGAAAAGCTCGCTATGGTAAATAAGGAAAATATGCAGCTAATGCACGAATTTCTCGATTACCTGAAAAGCACTCAGAGAAGCGAAGGAACCATAGACGGATATAAAAACGACATCGAGATAGCCTGGGTCTGGTGCCTTGAAAACAATGGCAATAAGTTTTTTGTTGACTGGACTAAAAGAAACGTCGTTGCCTATCAGAACTGGCTGCTCAACGAAAATGAGAACAGCTCCGCGAGGATACGCAGGCTGAAGGCGGCGCTTTCCTCACTTTCCAACTATATCACAAACGTACTTGACGACGAATTTCCGCAGTTCAGAAACATTATAAACAAAATAGAAAACCCGGTAAATCAGCCGGTACGGGAAAAAACCGTCTGGGAAGAGGAAACTCTTCTCGAACTACTCGGTAAGCTTACGGAGAAAAACAGGAACTACGAGAAAGCCTGTTATCTTGCGCTCGCTATGTATAGCGGGAGGCGCAAGGCAGAACTGTGCCGCTTCAAGATTTCCGATTTTGACGACGATAAGCTCGTTTGCGACGGCGCTTTATATAAGAGCGCTCCCATTAAAACCAAGGGGCGCGGCGGAGGCAAGCTTATCCCCTGCTACACGCTCGCGAAAAAGTTCAAACCCTACCTTGATCTCTGGATGAACGAACGGGAAAGACTTGGGATAGAAAGTCCGTGGCTGTTTCCGAAGCCGGAAAACCCGGACGAGCATATAAGCGTATCGACGGCAAACAGTTGGGCTAACACGTTTTCGAGGCTGTCCGGCAAAAACGCTTATATGCACTCGCTGAGACATTACTTTACGACGAGTCTCGCGAAGGCGGGAATACCCGATGGGGTTATTCAGAGCATAGTCGCCTGGGAATCCGGGGATATGGTGAAGCTCTACAAGGATATAGACGCCGACGAGGAAATAGGAATGTATTTTAAGGGCGGAGAAATCTCGACACCCGAAAAGAAAGGGTTTGACGACATTTGAAATAAAGGATGGTTTGAATGAATAAAAAGGAACTGGTGCGACGCACCGCTTCGGAAATGAGGCAGCGGGAACTGAGAAAACCGGTCTCTCTTCCGAAACAGGTCTTACATATATCCGACGACGAGGGTAACTCCAAGGACTTCGTTGTAAAAAAGACAGACAAGACGGTTATATACACGATAGAGGACGTCGAGGCGGTAATCGATACATGCCTCGAGGTAATAGAAGCGGCGATAAGAGGCGGCGAGACCGTAACGGTTCACGGATTCGGCTCTCTCGGACTTAAATACAGAAAGCCAAGGTCTCTGAAACACGTTGCAACGGGAGAAAGAACCGTCGCGGAAGGCAGGTTCGTCCCTCATTTTCTCGCAGGAAACAACCTCAAGGTTGACGCCAGAATATTTGAGACGGCGCTTGAGGACGGAGTGATAAGCGAGCCCACGCCGACGAAAAACGATGCCGGCGAAGGCGGTGATTGGGAATGCCGATAGAGGTGAACACCGACAAAGCCGTATGCTCGCGCTGCGGGCGCGCCTACGGTTCTTACAAAGGACACTTCCCTACGAGTTACTCGGGATTGTATAAAGGCACCGGACATCTCCCGATATGCAAGGACTGCGCCGACATTATATTTAACGATTACTTGAATCAGTGCGGCGACGCGAAGCTGGCGGCACGTCAGTTTTGCAGGAAACTGGATATCTATTGGAATGAAGCCGTCCTCGACTCCGTATCCAAAAGAAACAGTAACCGCACTATAATTACCGCTTACATGCAGCGTATCAATACCACGAACTTCGTGGGTAAATCTTACGACGATACGCTGAACGAGGAAGGCGGGTTATGGGCGTTACCCGGCAACGAAGAGGCGTCGGGATACGAAGAAGTCTGTAAACAGCCGGAGGGCGAAAACGAGATAACTGAGGTCAGCTCGGAGGTAGCGGCATTCTGGGGTTCGGGTTATACTCCCGCCATGTACGCAGAGCTCGAGCAGAGACGCACATATTGGATGTCCAGGCTCGGAGGGGAAGGTACTGAGCTTGATATAGGAACTGAAGCCATAATAAGGCAAATCTGTTCTCTTGAGCTCGATATAAACCGAGACCGCGCTGCCGGGCGCAGCGTCGAAAAGAGCGTCACCGCCCTAAACACGCTTCTCGGAAGCGCAAATTTGAAGCCCGTCCAGAAGAAACAGGACGATATGGATTCGTCTCTCGCTTCGACCCCTCTCGGGGTATGGCTGTATCGCTATGAGAATAAGCGTCCTTTGCCGGAGATAGACGAGGAGCTTAAGGACGTCAACGGACTGCGGCGATATGTATTTACATGGATGGGGCATCTCTGTAAAATGCTTGGACTTAAAAACGCATATTCCAAAATGTATGAGGACGAGATCGCTCGCCTCCGGGTGGAAAAGCCGGAATACGATGGCGACGACGACGAAGCGTTTCTTGAAGAGCTGATGCTCGGTGAATCTCCCGGCACGGAGCGGGGAGATGACGACGGATGACAAGCAGATACGAAAAGATTCTGAACGGTGCGGCCTTCTGGGGCGCGTTTTACAGGTATAACCCCGACAAATTTGCAGAAGACTATCTGCATTTAAGATTGAAGCGCTTCCAAAGGCTGCTTCTGGTTATGATGTTCTGGAGCACGACCTTCGTGTTGATAGCTTGCAGAGGCATTGGTAAATCCTTCCTGAGCGCGGTTTACTGCGTTGTCAGATGTATTTTGTTCCCGGGCACAAAGGTATGTATCGCGTCGGGAACGAGAGGACAGGCTATAAATGTCCTCGAAAAGATAATGCTTGAATTAAAGCCACTATCTCCCGAACTATGCGCTGAGATAGATGAAAAACAGACAAAAATCAACGGAACCGATGCAAAGATTGTATTCAAAAATACGAGCGTTATAAAGGTCGTAACGGCAAAGGACTCGGCGCGAGGCAACAGATGCCATGTCCTGCTGCTCGACGAATATCGTCTCATTTCAAAGGATACCATAGATACGGTTCTCAGAAAGTTCCTCACTCTGAGGCGTATGCCGCGATATGAGGAGCTTACGGAAAAAGAACGGAAAATAGAATACGCCAAAGAGAAAAATCTGACAATGTATCTCAGTTCAGCTTATTTCAAAGATCACTGGTCATATGTCAAGTGTCTCGATACCCTCAAGGCCATGCTCGACGACAAGCGCAGACAGTTCGTGTGCGGTTTCCCCTACCAGCTTTCGCTGGAGGAAGGGCTGCTCGACCCGGAGGCCGTCGCCGATGAGATGTCTGAGAACGATTTTTCGGATATCAAATGGCTTATGGAAATGTGCGCCGAGTTTTACGGCTCGGCGGAAGGCGCGTTTTTCGATTTCGATTCTATTTCCAAAAACAGAAAAATAAGATATCCCATACTGCCGGACGGAATATCGTCAAAAATCGGAGCGGCTCAGTCCGTCAGAATACCTCCGAAGCAGAACGGAGAAAAAAGGCTGCTGTCCGCTGATATTGCTCTTATGTCGAGCAAGAAAAACAAAAACGACGCGGCGGCGATATTCCTCAATCAGCTCATGCCCACAAAAACAGGCAGATATACAAGCAACATAAGCTATGCTAACACCTACGAAGGGTTGAGAACCGAGGATCAGGCTCTTATTATCCGAAAGCTGTACGAGGAATTTGACTGCGACTACATTGTCCTGGACACCAATGGTAAAAACTTGCCCCTTTATGCGGCGACGCATAGAGTGCAACGCGGAAGAAACGGGAACGCTGAAATGCCAACCCGAGTGGAAGGATACGCCTAACAACGTATTCACACGCAACGCATAGGTAATGAAACTGTCTGACAGAATATAATTTACCCAAGAGTCCGCGTCATCTGAATTAATAAAGGAAGGTTATCTTGTTATTATCTACAGAAACACTAATTACATGGAATTCGCGCAATAACAAATACTGTGCCTTAATATATCAGATGATAAGATATGCTGAACTTACGGGAAATAAAACCGTAAGAACTATATGATAAAAAACATATAGGATAACAATTTGATAGGTCTTGGTGTCTATGACTGCCTCTCAAGAGATATTTCAGACCCAGAGACGGGTGAGATATACCCCGCTCTCTCCTGCTGCAATAATCCCGAAATGGCTTCGAGATGCACTACGCAGAATGCGCCGAAGGTCATATGGTCGATCAAGGCGAGCGCGCAGTTTAACTCAGACTGTGCCTATATGCTCAGAGAAGCGTTCAGAAGCGGACGAATCCGCCTGCTTTTAAACGAATATGACGGCGATGAAGCTCTTGAGGAATTAAAGGGATATTCTTCCCTTAACCCGCCGGAGAAAATGCTGTTCAGGCTCCCCTACATACACACTACGCTCCTTATAGACGAGCTTGTAAATCTCCAGCATGAGGAATTTGGCGGCAAGATAAAGATTTATGAAAAATCCGGCGCGCGAAAGGACAGATATTCGAGTCTGTCCTATAATTATTTTGTGGCGGTTCAGCTCGAAAACAAGCTGAGCAAAAGGTATAACGCCGGTTCCGAAACCGAGTCGTTTATAATAAAGCCGCCATCAACCAGCACAAGAAAGGCGGTGATGACAGAACATGGCGGACGCAGAAGGAAAACTTGGTATTCCTGATAATATGATACGAGTTTCAAGTAAATTTGCCGCTATTAACAAGCTCATTCTCCGGGACTTGAACAATCCTACCCAAAGCTCGTTTTTTACAAGATACACTAAGGACGATATTTCCAAATATCTTGAAAACCCGTCCCGATATGAAAATCAGCTTCGTGAAGCAGTGGTTTATTTATATTCGGCGAGCTCGCATTTCAGACGTCTTATTCAGTATTTCGTCGGACTTTCCGATTTTGCCTATATCGTAGAGCCTTACAGACTCGACCCGAAAAAGGCCAATGTTAAAACGGTCAATAACAATTACCGCAAGGCGCTGAGTATGCTCAGTTCGATAAACGTGAAAACACAGCTTCCGAAGATACTTACCGTATGTCTGAGAGAAGATGTGTTTTTCGGAACGCTGTGGGTTACTGCCGACAGCGTTACCATACAGCAAATCCCGAGCGAATATTGCCGGATATCGTCTATCGAAGGAAACGTTTTCAATATAAGCTTTGACTTCTCATTCTTCGATTCGCGAAAAGCTCTTCTTGAATACTATCCCGCTGAATTTCAGCGCAAGTATAAAACGTATCAGGCTAACCCGGGACAAAGATGGATAGAGCTCGATTCTCCTACTTCTTTTGCCGTCAAATGCAATTCGGATATTCCCGATTACGCCGTACCTCCCTTCGCCGGAGTGTTGAGAGAGGTTTTTGAGCTCGAAGACTATCGAAGCCTGAAGCTTACAAAGACGGCTCTCGAAAATTACGCGATGATAGCTATGAAGCTTCCCTATAACAAAGACGACGGAAGCTGGATACTCGACTACGAAAAGGCGAGAGAGTTCTGGAGAAATCTTGACTCGGTATTGCCGGAGGAGATAGGTTCTGTTCTTACTCCGATGGAGATGGATAAGATCAGCTTTGAAAGAGCTCATTCGGGGGACGAAAACACTATAGCCGCCGCGGAGGAAGCTCTGTTTACGGCGGCGGGAGTCTCTTCCCTGCTTTTTAATAACGACAAAGCTTAATTGTTTAGGCTGCATACGCAGAAATGCGTATGAAAAATAACCCATTGAATTGCTGGAACACCCTTAGAGCCATATCAACCACAACATAGATTTGAAATAAAGTCAAGTGCGACGGTATGAAAATGATATGGATTGGGCAATCAGCAGCGAAGCCCCGAACAGGGGAACGTTCAACGACTATCCTTTACGGGAGTAGACTCGCAAGCTATTGGCGAGCCGAAGTGGTGGGCACCCATTTGGGTGAAGATATAGTCTATACTTTATCGAAAGATAAAGGGCCGCAAGGCCGGCGCGGAGTAGCGTCCGTATGTGTGTTTAAATGTTAAAAAAACTGGAGGAATACTATTGACGAAACCCAAGGTCGATCTGACCGGCAGTAGATTTGGAAAGCTGACGGTTATGAGACAGGCAGAGGATTATGTTTATGAAAACGGAAAAAGGCGAACGCAGTGGGAGTGTAGATGCGACTGTGGAAATACTGTATTTGTTGAACAGAGCAATCTAAAACGAGGAAATAGTTCCAGTTGCGGATGCTTATGCCGCGAGCTTAATATCAGAAGGTCGACCAAGCATGGAGATAAGCATACGAGACTGTATCGTATATGGTGCGGTATAAAATGTAGATGCCAGAACGAGAATTCAACATCGTATAAAAATTATGGTGCTCGCGGAATAACAATGTGTAAGGAATGGCAAGACTCTTATACACATTTTAAAGAATGGGCATTTAACAATGGTTATACCGAAACTAATCACCTGTTATCGATTGATAGACTCGACGTTAATGGTGATTATACGCCAGAAAATTGTAAATGGTCAGATCCAAAAGAACAGGCTAACAATCGAAGAAATACAGCATTTATTACATTTAACAATGAGTCGCATTCATTATCAGAGTGGTCTGACATTGTTGGAATAAAATATCACACATTATTTGCGAGAATATATAAATTAGGATGGGACTTGGGCGACGCGCTGAGACCATCACAGCAAGATAACATTTAAACATACACACAAGCTAATATAACAGTCTTCAAACGCCTTGCTACTTTCAATCAAGGCAGATCAGGCAATTACTTATGGCATCG